>Ga0153996_1000401_pt1 | contig 19682 bp, 14 predicted proteins | sample TSNC080MetaG_FD_104728 | JGI IMG/M metagenome (GOLD analysis project Ga0153996, IMG submission 104728) | Attine ant fungus gardens microbial communities from North Carolina, USA - TSNC080 MetaG | ecosystem: Host-associated > Fungi > Mycelium > Unclassified | place: USA: North Carolina, Lumber...
AAGACGACGAGCACAGAAGATGTTCACTCGGAAGAACTGATGCTTTCGAATGAAATTTCACAAAAGTCTGGCGATGCATCAGATATATCAAACAGCAAACAAAAAATACCTTCTTTAGCAATGACATTCTCAACCATGTCTGTCAATTCCGAGACAGTATCATCGTCAGATAGTAACAACGATGTTGACGTGACATCGAATTCAGTAACTTCTTCCAACACTCCACTCAACTTGTCATTCTCCACGATGTCAGCAGCATCCTCTGCCTTCGAATCCCCCACTACGCCTTCAACTTCCAAAGTGACATCATCTCCAAAGACTGGCCGAAAATTGTCGTTTGGGTTCCCTTTTCTCAAAGCGGGTGAGGTAATTAAAGATGCAAGTGCAGATGTATTGAGAAGTGTGAGCTCCATATCCAGGGAAAGTGGACTGCGTATGTAGAAGTTGATTCTAATATTCGTCGATTCATCTCGATTGTGGGTCAGCTTGCTTTTTTTTTTTTTATCCAGTCAGCCTCACTTCTCTGACACACGCACTCCCTTTTTCTTATTGTTGACCTTGATAAGTTGTTCATGTACATTTTTTGCTATCTTGCTGCTTTTTGGGTAGTGCTGATATTACTCTAGTTTACATTAAGTAATTGAACGTGTTGTCAGGTTCAGACCCGACGTTCTTGTTTTTGACAACAGGACAGGGAGGAGGAACACCTACTTGAGATCAAAGCTGAGGAGGAGGAAATATGTGTTGGTGCTTATAAGTAGTAGTTATTATGAAAGAATTAATCTAATCGTCTGACATCAGCTCTGATACAGGGTTTACAGGTTGCTCTGGGAATATTAAAACAAATTCTTGGGGCAGAAGAATGTCATGCATGTCATTCCAGGGAATTTGTCGATCTCAGGGAGACTTGAATCAGCAGCCAGACGCCGTCACTGTCATACGGTCTGTCCTCAATGCCGTCGACTGCCTCCACCACTATGACATCATCCACAGAGACCTCAAGTACGCTTGCTTTCCTCCCTTCACCTACTTGACAGACCTGAGAACATCCTCCACTACTCCAATGACCCCGACAGTGACATCGTCATCGTCGACTTTGGCATGCAAGTCTCCATCCATTTCTACCCACCCTTTTGACCACCCTTCCTTGACTGACATCAGGGCTGTCACCAAGTTTAGCTACTTTGCTACTACTGCGGGTCGGTCGAGCACGCAAAGTAGTGACGGATGGAACAATCAAGATCCGAGTCCGCGCGCCACTCAAGGCGCCGTCAAAGTACCTGGGTCGGGGCGACACTATTACCTAGTTCAAAAGAACCTGCTTGCTGTAAAAAAAAAAAAAAGTAACTTCTGTGACATTCAATGAAAAAAAAATGAAAGAGAGCAGGTGAATGGGATATATAAAATAGGGTTGAAATTAAGAATCTCTGGTTGAGAACATGGTCTTTTTGCATATCTATGGTCTTGAGCTTCTTTCTTTCATGGACATTGCTGTGCTTGGTTGGCACCTTTGTTACTTCAAAGCAACAGATACAAACCTTGTGTCCCGGCTCTTAAAGATTCAACCTAGTTTGTTTGTTCTTTTGGTCCACTAACTGATCAATTCTTACTGCCAATGAACCAGAACCTTTTCCCAGAGAGCACAGAATTCCCATATATTCATCAGACAAGGTCATTGCCGGGTACTGGACATAGTGTGATTTTCTTTGAGGAGAGCAATACTCTCTCCCTATACGTTTTCGTTCCGAGTTCATAGAATATTGTCAAAAGATTGGCATTGCAGAGTCCCAGGATAAGGTTGGATCACCGAGGAGATGAACGACTTCATTGCTGGATTAATGTGATATAGACACTGTCCATATAGATCGAATTGTGCGCGGAACAACAATACTGACAGGATGGTCACTGCACATCGAGCAAGGTCGGGCATCTTTTACAAAATCGTATAATGACGTGAAGATGGTCCAAAGACAGCTGTAAAGCATGACAAATGCTCGACGGTCTGCCATCCAACAGGGCACTCGTCTAGCATCCACAAGTCGTCTCAAGTGTTAGAAGGGCCATGAGACGAGATCCAGAGATGATCACGATGACCATTTCTCCCTACCAGGGCATTGGTAGCGCACCACAGTCAACACAAGCGTTCAAGGCGATCCTACACGCTAGAGGAAACTTCCACCTTTTCCAAATCGATCTCCCAAACCTTTTGCTTCGTGGATCATCTGATTCCGTTTGTTGTCGTCCAAAAGCCTGCCACCCACGGCCATGTCTCGTGTGTGATCCCAAATGGCTTTTGACACATCATCTTCGTCTTCCGATTTTTCTCGCATGGAATGTTGCTCCACGAGTGAAGGGCCACGCATCTTCCGCTAATGAACGAAAGATACATGAGGTCCTTTTAAAAAGATAAGTACATGAGAGAGAGAGAAAAAAAACGTACGGTATATTCGTCGACACCTTTCTTGATACTTTCTTCCTCTCGTTTACTCCGTTTCTTACTTGATGAACCAACACCGAGAGCTTCCTCATTTGCAACATCAACCGCGCGTCTCTTCTTTCCGGCAACCTCATCTGCTATGCGTTGTTGTCTTTCTGCAGGAGTTTCTGTCCAGAGACTGTTGTCACCCTTGTTCACGGGACCACTTGTTCGCGCAAACTGACGAGCTTTGAGTTTCGTCGTGTCTAGATCTATGAAAAATCAAGTCGATGTTAAAAAAAAAAATCAAAGAGAAAACATCCGGAAGAAGAGAACCCTACTCCCGAGAAGGTCGCTAGCGCTAGGTGGGACAAGCATCCACTCCTCCCGTTTTAAAGTCTTGGGCTCTTTTGCTTTCTCTTCGTTCTGTCGACGCCGTTCTTCTCTTTCTATGAACTCTGTGACAGCGTCTTTCTCATGCATGGGTTCAAGGCCTGGTGGAAGTGGTTTGGGACCAATGTCATCTGAACCCTCATCTGAATCCTCATATTTCGAAGGAAATGAGGGCCCTATGGTTCGATTGGGTAGGCCAGACGACAAAGAAGTCTGTGATGGTAATTCAGGTTTCATGACCGATATATTGGACCGCTGTAAGAGAATATCTGGGGGTAATGCAGGACCATAGTCATCTTCTGTCTCATTGTCCTGTTCCTGCTTTCCACTATTCTAAAGCGGGTATCTAAGACCAAATTCCAGGTGAATTGGGATACTCTTACAAGGTCTTCTGGAGTATTTTGGTCTATGTCAGAAATTGAATTATGATCATCTGAAGCAGTATTTGCAAGCTGAAGAAGGTGAGGAGGAATTTCTGGTCCAATCATGGGAGTTTTAGCAGTGATGTTGGGATTGGCTTATGTAAACTATATTGGACAAACCACTGTAGTGAGCACAGAAACACAGGACATAACGTACTCTATTTGAACGAGTCTACGCGAGACGTATGCATCCAAATTGCGAACCCTCATGTCATGTATCCATCATATCAGCAGGACTCGATGGTCATCACACACGATTGACATTGTTCTGGTGTAGATCCTTCCCCGTCCACATGTGCTTGCAAGTTGTCTTTCATAAGACAGGCTTGATATATCCTGGTCTGTTATCTCACCGAAAGTAGCAGTCAGTATCAGAGACATCCGATGGAATGGACATAAACGCAACAGGAAGTAGAACGCTCTCAGACCCCTGGACGTGTTCCCATGAGCTAGTTCTATTAAAAAAAATGGTGTCTTTCGATAGAGGCAAACTACAGTCAATGGCTTACTTCACTTCCTGGGATAACAGAAACCTAAACGTAACCAGCGTACTCCTTTTCAAAATAAAGGAAAAGGGACTCAGCAATCCTCCCCTCATGATTCTTCTTATTCTTCTTCTTCTGAATCTGGTCCGGAACCCTTTGGGTTTCGATGCGTTAATCAAGAGGGTCCTACTGCACTGCGGACGAGACGTACTCTATTTACAAATTTTCCAGAAAATGCATTCTACCCTCATTGCCATTTCTCCTGCAAGGATGTCCAAATGCCAAATAAGACTGAAAAAAAAAACGCTTTTGCTGGCAGGGTTGGTACACCCATCTCTTACATCGACATTTATAAAAATAAAAAAAATAAAAACTCCTTTTTTCGTCCCTGGGGTCGACTGTGAGTGGTTACTTGAGTGTTTGTGTGTTTTCCCTTTTTTTGGCGGATACCCCTTTGATTATCCCCAAAGAAAATAGAACCCCCTCATGGGCTGACCTACTTTGAACGTCCCCCCATTTGCAATAGGTCGTTATCAGATTTAATATCGGGTGATATCCAGAGTTATTCTGATACTACTGAATTTGATGAATAGCGGCCGTCCTTGTTCGAAATCGATTGATTCGTTCATAGGTTCGATCGATCCCTCAGGCAATATATTGAATATGTAAGTAGATTTCAGACTCTTCTGACCATTTTTCATGGGTCCTCGTTTTAGCCCATTCCAAGTCCGAGTTGCTTCATTCAAGAGAAGAAGAAAAATACCTCGATAGGCCCTTCTAAGTTGGGAAGTGTTTGTGGCCTTTCAATAGTAAAAAAAGGAGGAAGGCATCTTTCGCTTCTTGTTTCACTTTCCTATCATCATACCGATTTCTATAACCCCCACCCTCCCCACCCTCCTCTTTGAGTTGAAATTTAGCAGCTGGTCATCCCTGTAAATGCTCTCAAAATACACCCGTGTTCACCAATACCTAAGAGGCGTGTTTCGGAGTTTCGATATAGGTCATTGTTGAGTAGGTAGGAAAGGGGGAGAGGTAAGATGATTGCATGACTTGTAGAATATTTTGCTACTCTCTCTCCCTAACCCCCCTCACTCCTCAATGATGAATATAATTCGTTGCTCTTTCCTTTGCTCTTGATGATATATATACATATCTACATATTGGAGACTTGGGCTGGGGGTAACATGGTACTGTCATCCTTGAGATATAGCTTTACGTCGTTCTTCCACTACGGTTTTTGACTTGGGGGTGTCCACACGAGGAAACAGATTTTTCTCTCTCTCTTTCTTTCTTACGATTCATTGAATGTAAGTCGTCGCCACTTGACTTCCTTTTTTTCCTTCTTCTTCTTCTTCTTCTTCTCCTCCTACTGATCGAGTTCTTCAGAGAATGAGAATGATACCATGACGAGCTGGTTAGGGTGATACTGTTCATCAGAAATTTCTTCTGAGGATTTTTTGTTTGTTTGTTTTTCCCATTCTTTTTTCTTGATCTTCCAAGATGGAAGGTAGTCACAGAACGCATGATCTAATGTCACACAGATGATATGATCTTGTTATCATCATTCAATCTTTATCACTAGTGATGGTAAGTCAAGGCAACCACTGACATTTTTTCTGCTCGATGACTTGACTGATCGTCCGTTGTCGTTGTCGTTGTCGTTGTCGTTGTTGATGATGACAGGGAGTAGTAATTGAAAACATCAAAGCAGGCGATGATATCACCTTTCCCAAACCCGGGGGTGCGTGTTTGAAACTGAACTGTTCCATCCTTTAATTTGATGGACGTCTCGACTATGTTCATATATACACACACAGATTTTGTGAAGATACATTATACGGGTACGCTGAAAAGCAGTGGAACCAAGTTCGATTCTAGTGTCGATCGGTAAGCTTTTGATCGCCGATAAACCATTCTTTCTCTCTTTTCAACTTTTGGGACTGGGTTTTAAGCAACAAGCCGTTTGAGACACAGATTGGGGTTGGACGAGTTATCAGAGGATGGGATGAAGGTGAGATTGAGACACAAAGATCATTTTTTCGGGTGTTTTTTTAACCAGGTCTTGTTTGCTTTAACAAAAAGGAGTGTGTAAATTGTCCCTTGGTCAGGAAGCCAAACTGATCATCAGTTCGGACTATGTATGTGTTCTCCTTGGCTACTATCACGACCTATCAACTAATGTGTTCTTTTTTTCTCTTTTCTTTTTTTCAAAAAGGGGTATGGTGCAGGTGCTGCTGCTGGAGGACGCATCCCGCCTCACGCTGACCTCGTTTTCGAAGTCAAGCTCTTGGAGATCAACGGGAAAAAAGCAGCATAACTTTTTTCGAAACTGTTGTAAGAGATAGTTATATATACATATATCGAACTTGTCCTCGTGGTTTGTCGCCTTCAGACCAGACATGACCTCATAAATCAAGATGACATCATTGGTGGTCGTCGATCTTTGATGATGTTGGCTTTCCAACGGCCTCCCCTATTCACTTGTTATGGTCGCCCCTCAGAACGCGACTGAAGATGCGCCAGGAACGGGATGGGACCCACACAATCCAGATAGTGAGGTTCAACAGCATGTGAGTTTTTTCGACAAAGACAAGGATGGGATTATCTGGCCCTCGGACACGTACGTTCTTTATTGATTTAGAATTTTGCACGAACATATATATAAGGTTTATCTCGTTTCGTGAACTCGGATTCGGATATTTGTGGGCAATGCTGGGTATGGTGTGTATTCATGGGGCATTTTCGTAAGAGGCTTGGTTGTGGGATAGTTGGTGTAGGGGACTAATTTGCAGATGGATTACGTGGGGATCACTGATCCCCGACCCTTATTTTCGACTGAGAGTCAATCGGATGCACAAGGTGGATTTCTCGAGTCAGTGACAGGGATATGCTGAACCAGACAGGCCAAGCATGGTTCAGACACAGAGATATACACAGGGACGGGTGAATTCGACTTGGACAGGTTTGAATATATGTGGTACATGTATACGACACAGCCGCATACGCACATCACATTCAAGGAAACGCTGCGGATGGTCAAAGGGGACAGAAAGCCATTGGACCCGGAACGAACAAGCGGATAGGTTATCTGACATCAAAGCCAGCAGGGCAAATACTGATGGATTGCTCTGTCTGAGAAGGCTTGCTGCTTCAGCGCCGGATTTGGAATCCGATGTTATCTTCCTTGCACAAAATCGCGCGATGAATGTCGTTATAGTTTGTCAGGACTGGGCTGTGTCAGATGATGTAGAAATCAACGAAGAGGTTGATGAAGCTATGATGCTCATTTTCGTGTTATTAGTACCTATCTTACAGAGCACTCCTGGACCTCACTGGGAGTTTATTTGGGATATGGTGGAGGGTTATCTTGAAGTATGGTTTTGTTCACTGCCCAAATATGAAGTATACTCAAGTTCTCTAGAGTCCATACATTGAAGACAACAGCATGCTCACCACTCTTATCCGAAGCATTCGGCTGGTAGTTATTATAGAAGATCTGGTCAAAGTCAACAAGCCTTTCAAGTCTGAGTGGGATTCTCGGAGGATATTAATCTTGGAGAAGATTAGAGACTTAGCCTTCGCCAAATCAGGCAAGTACCTCTTTTTCTCTCTAATCATCAGTTTTCTCACTCTGAAAAGAGTCCATCAGCCCTTCCCTGCCTCGCTCCAATTGCAGGGGGTTAATCTTGGATGCTCTCAGAGAATTACCTGAGTCATCGATGGACGAGAATACTCTACCTCGAGTACGTGCGATCTTAATTCTCTCCATTCGTGATTGAATGTTGTCCAGATGTGCCATCTCGTGATTGATCATTCTATTGAAGTTCAGAAGCTGGCATACGGAATCATGCGAAGTGCAGCTAAGAAGCGCACTGAACATCTTGTCATTGAAGCTGGAGTCGATATCGACTCCACGATACAGGCTACTCTTCCTTTGGAGTTGCTGGATATCGTGCAGAGGCATGTTGATGTCGTCAGTGTTGAAGATGGAGAGGAGCAACAAGTAGGTATCGTATGAGTAGGAATGATTTTTTGTCGTTGACTGGTTCCTAGACTTTGGTTCTCTACTAGTTTGGATGTTCATATTTGATCTCTTTCAGGATGCGGTCAGTATATTTATGAGGTGAATTTTTTTGTATTGACTATCATTCTGTCAGTCTTTTAAAGTCAAGTCGGAATACATTGAGCAACTTGGAAATGCAGAGCTCATCAACAATAATTTTATCCCACTGATCCTTTTGCGTCTGGGAGGAGGATTAGATAAAGCATTTAAAGTGAATATCTGGGCTGTCGATATTTTTTACGTCGATCGTGATTCAACCCTTTGATGTAGAGATCGGTGCTCGCTCATCCTGGATTAGTCTTTGAGCTTGGCAATCCAATCAGCATACGTCTTCTCGCTGCTCATCTTCATTACCGTGCTCTACTCTTCGTTCTGGCTCTTGTTCATTCATGGCTTTCGAACTACAAAGACCGGCAACTTTCATCGACTTTGATTACGTATACATCGCAATATTTTTCTCCTACCATTATTGACGAGGTTTTTATCTGGGCATTCGGCCCATCTTGAACCTATTATTTCAATGGGATGAGTAAGCGGCCTATTAGAACACTAAGTCTCAGTCTGTAGTGTGCAGAACTGAGGTATAAGAAAAGTCTGTGCTGGCAGACAATACTCATTGCTTACTAATCAATCAGAAGATAATGATGAGAAAAAGAGATGAAATAATAGTCCACAGAGGACATATCATCACCCCTCCTCATTGAAGATCTCTCATGCATGTACTATTACAGCAGACAGAGATTGACAGAAGCTATCAGACAAAAGTCTCAGTTCCTGTAAACACTGAACTCTATATCATTGTACCTGTCAGACAAAAGTCTAGATACAATTAGTTATCTTTATATCAAATAAGAAAGATTGAAATATACCTCTGTTCCTGTAAACACTGAACTGAGGTTTCAAAGTTCTACTATGTGGCATGACTACATGCTTAGTAAGTGTCAATTAGGTAATCAATCAAAGAAAGAAAAGAGCTTGGAGACATCTGAAAGAAAATGAACCTGCTTCAATTTACAACATGTACTCCAGTCATTTCTTGAAAATACAAAAATTTCTCAGCTCCAAGTGGCTTTGTCATTATGTCTGCAATCTGTTCTTGCATAGCCACATGTTGACTCGAGATCATCCCTTGATCCTCCTGATCACAGACATGTCTGAATTTAATGTCAATACATTTTGTGCAATTGTTGATTTGTTCAGACTTGATGAGTGTCATGACTTGGCAAAACAGCTAAGTCATTTTCTATTTTTCATTTTCTTTTCTTTTCTTTTATTTAGTTAGATCATTACTAAGGTAGAGCATGGGAAAGCATCACGTGATAGTCACACATAGTCACAGTCACAACATGTGATGAGGTAGACACATGACGGGAATAACATGAGGATCATAGGAGGATGTTGCATAGCCACTAGAGTAAAATGTATAAGTAATGTACAAAATCAAATGAAAACTCTATCGGGTTCTCCTTGTCAACTCTGACTTGGAGTGGACTTAAGTCATCATGGCTAGAGTCTTACAAGAATGGGAGAAGTAATCATAGAAAGAGTAAATATTTTGGAAAAGATTAGGAAATCGGAAGCAAAAGATAATGAAGTGATTAAAGTAGTAGAAGAAATGAAAAAGGTAGGAGTAAAAATGTTGAGGGATAAAGAGTAGAGAGAAGAAGATGGCATTATGTTGAAGGAAGAAAAAGTTTACATGCCTAGAGATGAGATGCTAAGAACAGAAATAATTAGGCTACACCATGATATATCTGTGGAGAAACATAGAGGACAATGGAAAACAGTGGAATTAGTGACAAGGAATTTCTGGTAGCCAGGAGTAACTAGAGATGTAAAGAGATATGTGGAAGGATGTGATGTTATGACTTGGCAAAACGGCTAAGTCATTATTTATATTTCTTTTCTTTTTTTTTTCTTTTATCTTAGACTTACTATACAGAAGGGAGTGCAGGAAATTGTCACATCACAAGTATCACATAGTCACAGTCACATGACAGGAAGTCACAGTGTCACATCACATGACATTATCATGCAGTACAAACATTTAAGGCAAAATAAGTGATAATTTGTACCCTCATAACCAAAATAACTGGCTTGAGAGAAGAGCTCAGCCCCCCAGGAATGTTCCCTAGATACCCAGTTGTGGACTCGAGCATCTAGCTTAGGTAGCAGAGCAGTGGCTGTGACCACTGCTACATACATCTCATAGATGCTTGCCCAGGCACCTCATATTGGATTTTCAATGGATTTCCCTTCTAGAAGTACTCTCAAGGGCTGAAGTGAACTTAGACGGATTAGCGCAGCCTGAGCAACATCATACCTCAGTAGCCAGTGGTGCTATTTGTAGAAAAGTTATGATCAAATCTGAGCTACCATCACTGATGGCTAATTATGGCAAGATCAAGGGAGTCGAGCCACTGCGGAGTCGTATCGCAATGGCAGTGGAAGGAAATGGGAAACTGGAGGAATGAGAAGGCATAGAGAAGATAGAAAGAGGAACTGAGAAGCTGAGAAAAGAGGCAGCAGAAAGGCTAGACAAAGATAATGCACTTGAGGGCAAGATGACTCAAAATTGCCATCTCTATCTACAGCCTAGTAAGAGGCTCAAGACTCGACCACTGTGTGAGAGAGGATTCCTGGAGTAGGGTTAGAGGGTTGGGGAGTAGTGGCCTAGTGTTCAGGAAGGGTGCCATCTCATTCTTGTGGCCTTGCTGTGTTTGGGAATTCAGAGGTTTTCTTTGTCTCACTTTCTTTGTTATCTCCTTGCTTTGTAATCATAATAAAATACTCTAGGGCACAGAGGGGAACAAAAAGCATCATACCCCCATCATCATCCCTTTCTATTGCTCTAGAACTTAATAGCTATTTTGAGTGACTGAGTCTCTAGCTTTTTGAAGAGTTCTCTTTAATTTCTAAAACTCCCAAAAAACCCTCTCTCAACAGGAATTTGAGCCCCAATGGACTTGGGCATTTACTTACGCTAGGAGTTAATAGCTTACTACATGTTATTGGAGTTAGCTTCCAGTTGTACAGTCAGCTGAAGAAGAGCTCACATGATAGCACAGGAGTTCTAGGTAGTTCTGCTATATTGATGGTGAGCTAGACTACTAGACTAGGTAAGGGCAGTAGTATCACAACACAAGACAAACACACGTCTTAGAGAGCCTATTATGGTAAGATCTATCTCAAGTAAATTCATAAACATTTTATTATCATTTCTTTTGGTCTTTTGAATTGCACTCCTCTATTCCCCCCTTTATTCTTAAGCTCTCTTTTTATATTTGATCATCTCCCCAGTGCCTACTTGTTTAGTGCACAATTATAAAACATCTCAGAGATCTTTTATATTCCCATTTGTTATCACTTTTGTTTTGTGATCAATTCTCTTTGATCCCCATCAATGTCACATGATAGGTCACATGGTAGGCATGGGAAAGTAGTGCACAGACCATGTAGTAGTTGTATAAGTAGTATAGAAAATCTAACAGGAACTCTATCAAGTTCTCTTTGTCAATCGCTGAACAAAGAGCAGTTGGCTTAATTCCAGCTTGGAGTTTAGCTTTCTTACAACAATTGAGAAAACTACAGCTAAGGGGCTAGCAAGGATGTTCAGGGACAATGTATAGTAGTTACATGGATTACCTGAAAGCATCATTTCAGATAGAGGTCTGCAATTTGCAGCAGGAGTTATGAAAGAGTTAAACAAGCTATTGGGAATCAACACTAAATTGTCAACAGTATTTCATCCTCAAATAGATGGACAAACTGAGAGAATAAATCAAGAATTATAACAGTACCTCAGAATGTTTATTGATCATCGACAGGAGCAGTGGCCTGAATAGCTGGGAACAGCAGAATTTGCATACAATAATAAAGTACACTCAGGAACTAAAGTGTTGCCTTTCTAGGCAAATAGTAGGCAAAACCCCAGAATAGACTTCAAAATAAGGAGGAAAGGGAGGTACAGAAAGTACAGAAAGATTTGTAGAGCAGATAAAGAAAATTCAGGGAGAGGCCAAAGCAGCATTGGTCAAAGCTCAGGAAGATATAAGGAAGTATGTAGATAGGCATAGGTCAAAAGCAGTAGAATATAAAGAAGAAGACTTAGTACTGCTTAGCACAAAAGATCTCAAATGGCAAATGATTGGAGATAATCTAGAAAAATTAACAGAATGCTATGTATGTAAGAAAACTAAACTCCAAGCCAGAATTAAGCCAACTGCTCTTTGTTCAGCGATTGACAAAGAGAACTCGATAGAGTTCCTGTTAGATTTTCTATACTATTTATACAACTACTACATAGTCTGTGCACTACTTTCCCATGCCTATCATGTGACCCATCATGTGACATTATGTTATGTGATGCTGTGACTATGTGACACTTATGACATAATAGTTTTCCCACACTCCCTTCTGTATAGTAAAAGGAGAAAAAAACAAAAAGGAATATAAATAATGATTTAGCTGTTTTGCCAAGTCATGACAATGTAGGACCTTACAAGATCAAAAAGGTAGTATCCCTGAATGTGGTCGAGTTAGAACTACCAAACACTGTTAAAATACATTCAGTAGTTAATATCAGTAGAATAAGGATGTACTCAAATCAAGTACTAGGACAAAGAGCAGAAGTACCAAAACCAGTGATCATCAAAGGAGAAGAGGAGTGGGAAGTAGAAAGAGTATTAGATAAAAGGAAGATACAAGGGAAGGACAAATACCTGGTATAATGAAAGGGCTTCACGGCAAAAAGTGATACATGAGAAGGAATAGAAAACTTAGAGAATGCAAAGGAATTGGTAGAAGAATTTGAAAGAGAGTATGGAAGGGAAAGAAGGAAAATAAGAAAACAGGAAAGCTACAAAGAAAGAAATGAATGTTGGAGAGGAATGTCCCTTGGAAGATTTGCAACAAGAAAGCTATATGGATGGGACGACAAGAGATATGACAGAGAATATTGGAATAGAATAGAAAGAAACTGGGGAAAATAAAAGGGAACAAAACCCTAGAAACAAAGGAAGATGGAAATGATTGAAGAAGAAGAAGAATATCAAGGAGGAAAGATTGAAGCATGAAATGAAAAAGACAAAATGAGTAAAATGGGTAATTCTTATAATGAATTATAAAAACCTTGAGGATAAGGTACCTTGAGAGAGGGGTGATGTCATGAATTATCTCTCTAAGTTATTTTTCTTTTTTCTCTTTTCCTTTTCTTTTCATTTATTTTCTATAAATAGCATGGAAAGGTGTCACAAACTTCATTTGGCCATATCTTCTTCAATTCGTTGACAATTCTCACAGTCTCAAAGGCTACAGAAAGCCCTTAAAAAGAACTTTCAATTGATACTAGTCACGTCTCAAGGCAATCAATAATGGCCGAGATATTAAGCAGATCAACTGGTAACCCCCATGTTACCATTTATTAAATTGCTAATATCTCGGAAACCGCTGTGATCAATGCTTTGGTTCTAGGCTCAGTAGAAGCCTTCTTCATAACGCTCAGAATGAGCCTAGAACAACCTCAAGGCAATTACTATTAGTGGAGATATGAAGGCCTCAATGTTTATACATAGACTTTATTAATTACCCATAGATAGTCATCTGTCCTTTTCTTAGAACAAAGAACAGCTTCCATATGGTTAGGTTATCACTATTTCTAGCACAAAGGCACTACCATATATAGAACAATAGGTAGTAGCATGTGATGATCTGTCCTAGTGCACAGACTATCACAATCATGTATATAAGGACTCATAGTCTAAGGATTAGACCTCAGACTTAACAACATCTCTTGTTACTGTTTAAAACTCACTTTTTAAGCCTTTTTGAATATCTCAAAATCAAATCACAGAGTTTAGTTGGGATCATGAGTAAAGAATGCACAGACCAACTAAAAGTAGTATAAGTAAATAGTGTTAGGTATGTATGGAGCAGGGATAAAGTAACCTAGGGTGGTACAGAGTTACTCTAGAGTAAAAGGGAGTTGATAACAAAAATTGGGAAATAACCTTGGCCTCAGCTCATGTGCTATGCCTCAATCTGCTGTCATGTGAGTGGTTGCATATTTCAGGAGGACTGAATTGTTGCTAGGAGTTCAGGAGAGGAATAGTATATAGATTGATAGGAGTGAGGATAGAACATGTAAGAGACATTAATCTATGAACTAAGGAACTAGGATGTAACTAATGGAGTACTTATACTAAGTCTAGAATAGGAGAAGTATAAGTAACTAGTCTACATTATAATCCTATAGGAGTAGACAACAGGAGTTCAGGAGCAAAATTTAGTAATTTTTTTTAAATCATCAATTATAAAGCCAACTACTCTAAATACAAATGAGCAAAAGGCAATCAGGGGCGTGGTGGCAAACCCTGTGGCTATAAGAAAGCTAAACTCCAAGCTGGAATTAAGCCAACTGCTCTTTGTTCAGTGATTAACAAAGAGAACTCGATAAAGTCCCCATTAGATTTACTACACTATATATACAATTACTATCGTGGCTATGTGTCTTGTCTCCCATAGTCCTTATGTCCATTAGCTGATTTCTTTGTCACATGCTATGACTGTGACTCCCATGTGATGTGACCATTCTGTGACTCTGTGACAGTCATGTGATACTTTTCCATGCTCCACCCTAGTAATAAAGAAAAGAAAAGAAATATTAAATAATAACTTAGCCATTTTGCCAAGTCATGACAACAGCATGTGTTGTAAGCATGCCTTCCAAGTACTAACATGTAGTTAGTAGCCTAGGCAGTGAAGAATGAGAAAACTACATTAAATGACAGACTCTTTACCGCCAAATATTTGCCTTCCAAAAACATTTATCCACCTAAAGACTTCCCTATCTCTTTTATTCATGATATCTACTACCCCATCCTAGTCTTTAGCTCCTGCCATAGAACTTGATCATCATGGAACAATCCCATTGGGATCAGGTGATGGACACCAAGACAAGTACTCTGGTCAAACCTCTTTTCAAGGGTACTAGTGATACTCTCAGGGATATTCTACCCTGAGAGAGAGAGCTTGAATCAGTTCATCTTTGTACCTACCATGCCCTAATATACTTCCCAAAGGTAATACCCAGGTTTTGTAGAGGAACACATGTATTTGTGGTGAGCTATAGGGAGCTTTTCTGTATGGGTGTTGTTCAGTGATAGAGTATTCATAGAATTCTTTTTGAGAGTAGATTCCCTCTGGCCATTAGTTCAGTCCCCAGATAGTGCCTTCTTCTAGCCTTAGCAAAGAGCAGATGCAAAGAGAACATACTGTGGTAGTCATGCCCCCAATGCATAAATGCACAAATGTGCTACCCCAAAGGACAATAAGAAATAAAGCGGATAGGTGATATTATAACAATAGTAGCGAGAGATGTTGGGTAGAGTATGACCCCTGAGGGTTATCTTACCCCAGGGGATAGTGATAGTAAAAGGAGAAGTGTGCAAAATTTAGTAATAAATAAAATATAAAAGAAATTATTTTATTAAATTATTATTTTCTGTCATATGACAGATAGATCTAATACAACGAGAACTCTAATAAGTTCTCTTTGTTTAACGCTGATAAAGAGCAGTTGGCTTAATTCCAGCTTAGAGTTAGCTTTCCTAACATCTCTCCTGAGAATGTCAATGTGAATAGCATGTCAATTGAGAAAATCCCTGATCCTGTTTCTTCAAGTAAGAAGGGAAAAAGGACTCCCAAATTGGATTTTTCCTTAGGACTATAGAGTATAATGTCTGTGATCTATAGTCAGAGGATAGTATATCCCCCATTAGCTTGCAAAAGTTGGAAGTAGTACTGGAAACTTGTAATAATATAGCGTACAACAAGACTATCTCCTTTAAAATTCCAGTTACACTTTAGGTATATGGTATGAGGCCTGAAATATATTCAGGCCTAAATTTAAACAAATTTTATGACTTTACACCCCAAAAACAGGACTAAGATAGAATCATGTCATAGTTTGGCAAAAATAGCTAAGTCATTTTCTATTTTCTTTTTCTTTTATTTAGCTAAATCACTATTATAAAGGTAAAGCATAGAAAAGGAGTTATGTCATAGTCACAAAAAAAAAGGTGTGACATTAGTCACAGGTCACAATCACAACACATGACAGGGTAGTCATATGACAAGTAATATGAGGACTATAGGAAAAGAAGTGCATAGCCATGATAGTAGTTGTATATATAGTATAGAGAATTAAATGGAAACTCTATCAAGTTCTCCTTGTCAACTCAGACTTGGAGGGTGATTAAGTCATCTCAGGCTAAGTTGCTACAAATCACCTGCTAGGTAGCAGAGAAGACACAGAGGACTTTACTATCAAAAGCTAGCTTAGCTACCTAACTATATAGCAGTATACCTGGGGACATAAGGTTGCTACCACCAACAAGCTAATCACTTGAGAACCAGTGTAGTCAAGCCTGCAGCCCCATGGCATCATTGCTGAGAATAGTAGCTTAGTCAGGAGAAAGAAGCCTTATGTGAAAAAGTCCAAAAAGACACCTATCACAAAGGAACAGGACTGGTGGCCTGGCAGGAAATAAGAATAGCCATGGCATCACTTAATCAGTGATGGCTAAGAATAGGAGCACATCAAAACTGATTCACTATGATCAGAAACAAAGGAGTAACAAAGAGCCTCAGGAGGCTATAGGAACAACACTTAAAACTCCCTAGGCAAGAAAGGAAAAAGTCAGGTCCTAAGTCACTAAGATAAGTCAGAGAAAAAGGGAGACCACCATGGGATTGGTGGTAGGCAACCTGGTAACTCGGCAAGGGCAGAACAGACCTAGCAAAACTAATAGGAAATAATCGAGAAAAGACAAGAAGGCACAGGATTTCCTATCACTACTGGAACAATTATTGTAATAATAGATTATGACTGGGTTTATTATTTTCTCTATTTTTTCATATATTTATTTTGTATTTCTCTAAACCTATAGAAACCCCTACTTAGTAGGAAGAGGGCAAGCAATCTTGGTTACCTCTTTTCTTTATTTAGGTTTTCAAAGTGGAAATCTATTTTTAGAGTTATCAGATTAGTGATTAAGTTGCTTTGACTCAAGACTGAGTCAAACCAAAGAGACTACAGGACAAGTGACTTAGCTACAGGGACAACATTATAGGAGCTCTAAGACAGGGTTTAGAATTACTAGGGAGTCAAGTTATATAGGGAGGATTCAAAGTCTCATATCTGATCACATAGTCAAGAGTACTACTGTGAGGATAGTCTAATCACATAGCCAGAGAGTACTACTATAAGAACAACTTTGAAACAGAACATTAGGGCAATACCAGGCAGACAGGACTTAGGCATAGGGCCAAGACAGTAGTCTAGAATTGAGAATCAGATTTCAAATATCACTGTTACTATGATACATTGGCAGAATTTCAATTTTACAACTTCCTTTCACCTTCAACTTCTGAATTCATTTCCCCATGAATTTGCACGAGGGACACTGTGCTGATACATGGTGTTAACTAGGATGCTTTTTTTAGGAGATCATATACTTTATTTATTAAAATCTTTTATATTCACCACTACCTAGACAATAGTTGGGGAACTTCAATTTAAAAAGAAAACAGGAAAACCCCTAGTACTAACAGCCTCTTCAGCACTTCCTTATGAGTTACTTTTTTCTCATGTGTCCATCAATAAGAAAAATAAAAGAAAAGAAAATAGAAAAGAAAATAAATATTAACTTAGCTGTTTTTACCAAGTCATGACATACAGAGGTAATGTTGAATCCTGCTATTTTACTATTACATGTGCTGGGATACAAGATCTTCACCCAGCTAGATGTCTACTTCCCTACTGACTACTGCCCTAATACTAGGGTTACACTATCACCTCAACAGGGAGGATCCAGAATCTAGATAGCTCTTTAAGAGATAACTGTTACTCCTCTGCATGTACCACTCACAATGGAGCACAGTATAAGGTTTATACAGTGAAAATGTAGTTTACTAAATACTGCCCACTGATCAGGTCAGGTCCTGAGTATGATACCTGGGTTTGGTACCACACTGCCACCAATAGTCTCTAACTGACTATCAAGTTTCCTTAAGCCAAGGGCCTAGCTATATATGGAGGTGACTAATAATTGTAATGATTGTCAAGAGTCAATCAGTGATGAGATAAGAGATTGGATAGGGTTCAAAACAAACAGTGTTCAGAGGTTGGTATCAAGTTCTTTTGTCAGCAACTGACTTAAGAACCTAGACTAGGGTTTAGTCTAAGTAGTTCTTTAGGATTAGAAGAGAACTCAATAGAGTCCTTGCTTGATTCTGCTATACTATATATACAGATATCTGCTATTTGTACTTATTTATTACACAAGTCTTTATCAGTCCAGGGTTTAATTCTAGTCCATGTCATATTCTTTAGTTATGGTCAAAGTAACTCATGACAATCCTGTGACCTAGGGAATTATCTCCATTGGCCAATCCAAAAATAATAAGAATCCTGTTTATATTTGGAACAATAGGCTCCATCCTGGTGTTCATGTAGCACCTAGCTTATGTTATTCTTAATAAAACCTTACAAAGAACTAGGATTAACTTACATCCAAGATATCATATCATATAGAGTAGAAACACCTCATCTTTGTTAGTAACAGTGAAAGGGTGCAAAAGGGAATTGCACACTGGGACAAATAATAAGACATGGTACCAGCTCCCAATTGCACACTAAAGGTTTGAGGGGAGATAATCAAAAATGAAGGTTATAAATAATTAGAAAATAGAAATTATACACAGCTCCAGTAAAATATAGGTAGGTTGTTATAAAATAAATATAAGATCTCCCTAGATTGTCATCACATAGCCTTCCTAAGGTGTCAACCTTTACATACTGTGACAAAAGCTCCTCTGGAAAATACAGTTAGTTGATCACTCATGGACTCTCCATGCTTAGTTGCTCCCTTGTCTACATCTCCAACTCTGAACCTTATAGGTGTGATGCAATCCAAGTGTACACCCTAGCCAAGCTTTTCCAGCCTGTTGTCCTCTTTAAAGCCTGCCTGAGTTGTATCTGCTATTTCTCTCTAGATCAAGTTCTGGGTATATTCTGTGTTTTTCTCAAGATATCCTACTAACTCCAAATTCTTACACTCAGTAGTTTTGCATTTCATAATTCCAGAGGCAGTGATGATAGAAGTAAGTACCAAGAGGTTCCTTTTCTTTTTCTCCTCATCCTGCCCTGGATACTATATTTAAAGTTATTACAAAGCCCTGAAACTCAAGGAATAAAATATAAAAAGGAAACTATTACTACTTTCAGGATTCCCTTGACTCTTTCTTGTTCTCAGTCCTCCCAAAATCCTACTGATTATGCATCTCTCTCCTGTTTCCTTCCTATCAATGATGCATCCCCACTGCTGTTTCCTTCTAGAATCTTCTTTATCCTTTATTGGTCTTCTCTCTATTGTTAGCTTGTGATTTAGAACTCCTTAGTTATTTGTCAAGTGTTAGTACACTCCAACCACAGTCCCAAACCTCTAAGTCATGTCTGAGGTGTTATTTATATAACTGATTTGATACCATCAATGCTTATTTGCAATCAACGGCCTATCTATCTAAGTCTGTCACTTGTTATGAACATCGAGTGGGACTATAACTATTATCAGCCATGGTCTGATAATGAGTGGTTAGTAGACGAAATGTTGGCAATGCTAGACGAGGACATTATCATGCAGTAATGCATCAGATAATGTCTGAGGACTCTAAAAGACAATGGACTCACAAAACAGACAGGACTCTTTGGAGAAATCTCGGACTATCTTTCTTTCTATTTTTGGACCTGTGCCAAATGGGACAACATCGGACTAACCCATTATTAGGACACTGACTCGACTTGTCACCCTTAGCACTTCTGTCACTGGACTGTCACTTAACTA
>Ga0153996_1000403_pt1 | contig 19637 bp, 6 predicted proteins | sample TSNC080MetaG_FD_104728 | JGI IMG/M metagenome (GOLD analysis project Ga0153996, IMG submission 104728) | Attine ant fungus gardens microbial communities from North Carolina, USA - TSNC080 MetaG | ecosystem: Host-associated > Fungi > Mycelium > Unclassified | place: USA: North Carolina, Lumber...
CGGTTACCAGCCGGCCCCGATGCTGTATGCGGGGAGACTGATGTGCCGCATCATCGCCGGCTTTAAAGGGTGGCAATACCGCAGTTCCTTCATTAATAATATGGGGCTGGGAGGTTATAACAAATCTTTTGAGCCGTCCCGGACAACGGTTGACTGGATTACGAAAGATGAGGCCATTGTAGATAAATACGTGAACGACCCTTTGTGTACGTTTATGTTTACCGTGAACGGATATTATCATATGTTCGGCGGTATGCTGACACTGACCAGAAAAACAAACAGAGATAAAATACCTAAAGACCTGCCGGTGTTGTTGGCATCAGGCGCGGATGATCCGGTGGGCGGGTTTGGAAAAACAGTAAGAAAAGTTTATAAACAATATACAGAATCAGGAATTAAGGATGTAGAGATAAAATTGTATAAGGATGACCGTCATGAGATCTTGAATGAGATCGATCGGTCGGAGGTATACAAGGATATGTATCAATGGCTGGAGCAGAGAAGAGTCTGCCGGAAATGACAGTGCATGAAATATCCCCTGATTTTGTAATTGACAAAAATGAGATATTTTATGGACGCACCATTCTGGCAGCAGCTTTGCCAGTGATGGCTGCGTCTTTTTTGCTGCCTGAAAGATAATAATAAAGGTAGAAAAGGTAGAAAATAGGGTAGACAAAATCTGAGAGTATTGGTATAATTTAGATACTTTATCGGACTGTCTTGAAGTTGGAGCAGTCCTTAATTTGCCCCTATTTTCACAAATAGGGGCTACCCTCTCTTGACAATGTAACACACGCATCAAGCCCGGGTAAATAGTATCTATTAAAGAAATGTGAAGAGGAAGAGTGCTATGAAGAAAAGAGGTTTATTAAAACGATTTCTGGCAGCTGTCCTGGTCCTGGTTCTGATCGCAGTAAATAACTCCGATTTCGGATGGGTATTGGCAGATGAGGCAAAAAATCAGGAACAACAGCAGGGGAATAATCAGGAATTTGATCTGACGGAGGCCGGTGCTCCGGCTGAAGATGATGCGGCAGACACGGCGGCGGACGAATCTGCCGCAGCAGATGGTGCCGATAATAGCGGAACCGCAGCAGGTACCGGTGCTCAGCTTAAAAGCACGGCTGAAATGGTCAGCCCGGTTAATGAGGATACGTCGGCCGGGACCATAATATTTGGGTTGGAAGCAAAGGTTGACAAGACTTCGGTAGCTACCGGTGACACATTCCGTTACACGATGGCATATACCGTACCGGTTACCGGAAATGACAACTACAATTATAACCAGATGAAAATCGAGATCTACATACCGGAAGGTCTCACTATCTTACAGCAGGAAGGCCTGTACGCGACAGGTGCAGATGTTGCGAAATCGACATATAATTCGACAACCAGAATGCTGACTATCGTTTTGGGCAGTGTTACATCAGGAACATCGAGTGATATCGTAATTGATTTCCGCATCGACAACTATATGACCGAGAACGGTACCCAGTTCATCCTCGACCCGCAGTTATCCGGTAAAGCGGGTTCATCTAATGTAACGGGAAGCCTCACCGACACCAAAAAAGAAAACACCACCGTAACGGCGGTGGCAAAAGATGATGGCTGGAAAGTGGAAAAGACATCCGGTGCGGTGACAACCATCGAAGAGGAAGGTCAGGAGTATTTCCTGGTCCCTTACACCATCAAGACCCAGAATATAGGTAATGAAGAACGAAACGGAAGACTTCATGTGGAGAGTTTCGTCTTATCGGATCTTTTACCATCGGCAGGTTTACCGGCAGGCGGTGAAGCAGTTGATATCGTTTCAGTGAAAATAACCAACCCGACTACCTCAAGTTCTTCGTTAATTCTTGCTGAAAATACCGATTATACGGTTGAGAGGTCCGGTGACAGCGTAACCGGGCTGACTATTACCGCCAGCAATCATATTACGGAAGAAAGAGCAGAAAAATCAGATTATTTAAAAGCCGGTGAAGTTACGGGAACCACATATGAAGTGGTTGTAAAGTATCCGGTGGAACCTTATATCACACCTTCCAATAAAACACTAATTGAATACAAATTAACCAATACTGCTAATTTGACATATAAACTGCTGGCATCGAATGAAGTCACGGTGACTGATACCGATGAGAAGGTTTATCTTTCTAAGAAAGAGGTGACAACCGGCCACGATCTGGCAGTAGAAAAATATATAACGGTTGCCGGTGTGGATTATAAATTGACTGCCAAAGTACAGTCGGCGCTGGGCATTACCGGGGGAACAAAATTTACCCTGTTTGAAGACGCGGAGTGTACGACTCCCGCCACTGACTATCAGGGTAATTCGCTTACCAATCCGGCCGCGGTCGGGGATGATGGCACCATCGTATTCAAAGAACTGCGCTTTGGCACCTATTATCTCAAAGAGACGACGGTACCCGGCGGTGTAGATAATCCGGGCGGTGCAGTCGCGGTACAGGTGTCTACTTTAGGGGCGGTAACAATTGCCGATGCGGGTAATTACCGGGTCGAGGTGGATGAAACCACTAATATAATCAAAGTATATAATGAAACTACCCAATACGGTGCGGTTGAGTTTGAAAAGGTTACTAAAGACCCATTGGGAAGATATGCCAGTGCGGAGGGATATGAATTTACTCTGACATCAGCAGATGGAAGGAAGACCTATACAGCAGCATCCGATTCCGGCGGCAAGGTATCCTTCCCATATCTGCCGGCAGGTGAGTATTTATTAAAAGAGACAGGAAAGCCTTCGGGGGCATCTGACTACACTATTGATCCCAATCAGGCGGGTATTCTGGTTTCAGTACAGAACGGACAGATTTCCAAGCCGGCGGCGACATCAGACGGATCATCGACCGTTGCATCAATCTCGGCGGAAGATATTCAGGGCACCGGGTTAAACGAAGGCGTATTTCTGAATGTGTCTGATAAAGGAAGAATGAAAGTAATCAAAGAGGATGCTTCTGACGGAATCAAGCTGGCTGGTGCGAAGTTTGAGATTTACGGACCATTTGCCAGTGAGAATGAAGCAAAAACAGACGATCTGTCTGTTAGTAAGGGAACACTTACGACCGGTTCAACCGGAATAGCTTTGAGTGATTATCTGGAAAAGGGCTGGTATGTGCTGAAGGAGACGGCGGCACCGACAGGATATCTTGCGGCCAGCGAGCTGACCTATGTAAAGGTTGTCAGTAATGAAGAAATTACCGTTACGGTTGAGAATAGCCGGGCAGTGGAAGTCTGGTTCTCCAAATATGGCCAATTAGCGGGAACGGCGGTGGAAGAAGAGCTCACCGGTGCGGAATTCCGACTCTACTATGATGCGGAAGCAACCCGGCCGGTCTGCGATGAAGATGGAAGTCCAGTCGACTTTGTAACTGTATCCGACGGGCTGACCCGCTCTAAATCCAATTCAGTGCTGGTAACTCCTGGTACTTATTATTACAAGGAGACAAAAGCACCGGATGATTATAAGATTAATCATGCAATCGTCGAAGTGACCATTGAAGGCGGATCAAATTGGACTCATGAAATCCGGGTCATTGATATTGCCAAAAAAGGACGTATTGAGCTTATCAAAATTGACAGCCTTAATTCTTCGGTAAAACTTTCAGGTGCTAAATTTGGTTTATACTATGATCAGGGTGGGCAGAATCCGGTCCTCGATGGGAACGGAACACCGATTACACTGGTGACAGGCCAGGATGGAACTGCTGCTTCTGAACTTTTGGATGAAGGCACTTACTATTTAATAGAGATAGAAGCACCAGAAGGGTATCAGGCCAGGGCTGAAGCTCTGGAAGTAAATGTAGCGGCAAATAATCTCGTGGAGGTTGAAGCAAAAAATGATCAGCTGGCACAGATAAAGGTTATCAAGACCGATTCCGAAACCGGACAGCCGGTTGCCGGAGCGACATTTGGCATTTACAATCCAGCGGATCTTATTACACCATTGGCGACGGCTGTCACGAACGCTCAAGGTGTAGCAGTCTTTACCGGAATTAACCGGGGAACACAATACGTTGTAAAAGAAATCAGTGCACCAGCCGGATATATTAAGTCAGAAATCTCCCAAATAGTTACAACGGCTGAAGCCGGTTCCGGATCTCCGGAGATTTCATTAATAACCGAAGTGGAATTTGAGAATGTTCGTGCCGGTAAAATTGTTGTCCAGAAGCAGACCAAGATGGATGCTAATGCAGCTGTAAATATGACCGGAATCGACAACATCCAGTTTGAGTTATACAAGAGCAATGCTGGCGGAGACCTGTTGGACGGTCCCCTTACTGCCAAGTTTATCGATGCAGTAACCGGGCAGGTATTTTTTGATGGATTGGAACCGGGATACTATGCTGTGGTTGAGAGTTTTGATGGCACGGTTGACGGTTATACCGAGCCGGGCGGCAGTGCCGCAAAGACAATCATCGAAGTCACTGCCGGAATGAATCAAAGCGGCTATACCACGATGGTAACAAATGTAATAAACACTCCTACCTCCGGTAAGCTTAAGATTAATAAGGTAGACAAAAATAATACCGGTAAAAAACTGCAGGGAGCTAAATTCCAGCTTTATAGCAGTGCTGACGGCGGTTCAACATGGACCGAGGTCGGGGATCTGATGATTACCGATGCAGAGGGCTGCATTGAAACTGGCTGGTTAGATCCCAGTGGTGCGGTAATCTATAAAGTGGTAGAGGTTGAAGCACCATCAGGTTATACAATTGATGCCACCGAGCTTAATGTGGTGATAGCGGCAGCAGAGACCGCAGAGTATACCTTTACGAATACGGAACAAGGCAAATTGATTATTAATAAAGTCGGAGAATTTGCGGTTAGCGGAGCGGAGCCGGTGACTTATCCGCTGGCAGGGGCAAAGTTTATGCTGATTCCGAAGACCGGTGCCGGTTACCAGATAGATGTGGAGAACGGCTATGCGAATGGAATCATCGTCAGCGATAATAAGACGGCGACACAGATATCACCGTTTCTGGATGCCGGCGAGTACTGGGTAGTGGAGATCGAAGTACCGGATGATTATACAGCTTCAGGAATCGGTTCTGTTGAGATAGGTGAGCAAACGATATACGTTATGGATTCTGTAACCATCGAACATGGTGACACAGAAGAAATTACCGTCACCAATGATGCGAAGGCTGGTAAGATCCAAGTCGAGAAACACGACGAAGACACAGGAACACCATTAGGCGGGGCCGAATTCATCATCTATGTTGATGCCGGCGATCCCGATCTGCCGGACTCCGTCAAGTTAGCCTCGAACGTGACAATAACGGTATGGATGTACACTGCGACCGGAGAGATCGCTGAGACCGTAACCGCTGAGAATGAAGAAATATATGGAAATCTGGCCGGATTTGAGAAGAAAACTCTCACTGCAATATATGCATCTGGTTCGTCTGACGGCGCTGGCCTGATGCTTCAGACGAACGATGACGGGACGGTGTATACGCTGGATCTGGCACCTTATGGCAGATATTATATATTGGAGTCCAAAGCGCCGGGCGGCTATCATGCTACGTCGGAATGGACCGGACCGGTCGATGTTTTAGAAGGTGAGCAGACCCAGATCAGCATTGCCAACCCAAAATCCGATGACGGCGGAGAAAATCCTGATCCTGGCGAAGGCGGAGAAAATGGGGGGATAGGCCGATTTAAGGTATGGAAGTACACCAGCATTTTAGGCCTGGAATACGCGGTAAAAGGAGTACAGTTTGCGGCTTATAGGGCAGAAGCTGTAGAAGCGGGCGAACCGGCTGACTATTATGGTGAAGATGGTGCAGGCTATAAGAAAACCAGCGAAGTACCGGCAGCTACCGGTACCAGTGATGAAAATGGACTGTATACAAGTATTCTTTTGTCGTCCGGAACTTATATTGTAGAAGAAATCGGAATCAATCAGGATAATGAAATTGTTGAAATAGGTGCCGGATCTACACTTTATCAGATCGTTACGATAACCCGCGGAGATAAGGGCGATGAAGTAAATGCCAAATTTTATAACCCCGCCACCCAGGGTAAGTTCTATTTCCGGAAAGCAGATGATCTGGGGCAGACGATTACCTCCGCCAGTGCAAACTTCACCTTCACTCTGCAGAAGAAGAGTGATGCGGGTGACTGGTATGATGTAGAAGGATATACAAACTTTACGGTGAAGGGTACGGATGCTTTTGAATCCGGTTTTCTGCCGACAGGCGATTACCGCTTAGAAGAAATTACAGCAGCATCGGGATATACAAAGGCGGCAGACTATTATTACTTTACCATCGATAAGGGGGCCTTGACGGGCGGTGATTCCGGCCACCAGATTAAGATCCTCGACGATGGTGACGCAAAAGAGCCGTTCTACGTTTATAATGACCGGCAGGGAACATTAAATCTGCAGAAGGTCGGAGTCTTTGAAGGTGATACCTCAGGTGATAAACCGCTGGCAGGTGTTGTATTCTACGTGTACAGCGATGCGCTTTGTAACACTCTGGTTAAGACTCTCACAGCGACAAATGCAGCAGGAAATGCATCATCCCTGCTGGATGCCGGAATCTATTACGTAGTGGAAGGGCTTCCTGCCGGCCTGGCATCTAAATACACCGCGGCTTATACGAAACTTAATCCATTGGTGGTAACTATTCTGAAGGGAGAAACTACCGATTACACTTCAGGATCAAACAATGGGGCAATAAAAAATAAAACTACCTACGGTAAGATAAAGATTACAAAGGTAGACTCATATACCCGTAACGGAATCAATGCTAAATTCGGCATCTATTCAGATGCTGCTTGTACAGTACCGGTTGTAGACTACAATGGGACTAATGCGGTTATATCTGCGGCGGCAGCAGCAAACGGCGTTGGTGTGTCAGAACTGATTCCGGCAAGTTCGGGCGGATATTATCTGAAAGAGCTCAGTGCCGATGGATATATTATTCCAACTGATGCAGTATACGGCCCATATACAGTTGTATCTAATGAACTTACTACGGTATCAGATGAGATTGAAAATGATATTTCACTGACCGTTCAGGTGAAAAAAACCACAACTGGCGGAACAGCACTGGAAGGTGCAGTTATCGGATTATACAGTGATTCCGCTTGTGATGCTCTGGTAGCTCAGTTGACCACCGGTTCAGACGGAATGGCCATCTTTAAGAATATCTCGGTGGGAAGCGGCGGTGTCAGGGAATACTATCTGAAAGAGATATCAGCACCAACCGGATATGAGTTAAGTGATGAAGTTAAAACGGTCAAAGTAATGCATCCGGATTACCAGGATAATCAGGATAACACAGTGGTATTCAGTGCGGGTGAATTAATTAATCAGCATTACGGAACCATCCGGCTCCAAAAGGTGGGGAAATGGGATAATTCTCAGGTACCGCTGGCAGCAGTCGAATTCAAGGTATATAAAACTACCGGTAATTATATCTATCATTCATCAGAGAATGACTATGTCGAGACGATTACTACCAACAATAACGGTATCGGAAATTCTGCCGAGACCGGTCTGGAGGCCGGCTGGTATGAATTGGTTGAGACCGTTACAGCAGAGGGATATCAGCTTCTGGAAATTTCACTCTGGGTAGAGGTGAAGAATGATCAAACCAATACCTATTATACCAGTGCCGGTAACGGTGGGGTTATTGTCAATACCGCCAACAAAGGTATTGCCGTAATCACAAAATATGACGGCAGTGCTGATGCTGATCAGAGCCGATTGACGATACTCGATAATGCCCGGTTTATGGTTTACTACAGTAAGACCGGAGCCGATGGAAGCTGGGAGGAGCGGGATAATATTACCGTTAGTCAGAGCGGTACTCCGGGGGTATATAAATCGGTGGCAATAGAACCGGGATTTTATAAGCTGCACGAAATCCAGACACCGCAGTATCTAAATGGCAGCGATGTGATTGAATTCTCAGCCGGCGAAGATGTAATCTTTGAAATTGAAGCCGGAATAACGAAGCCGGTTAATGTTTACAACAGCCCGAAAGGCCATATTCAGCTCACCAAATACGGTGTGGATGCTTCAGGTGATGCTGAGAAAGTACTGCTTCCGGGTGTAACCTTCCAGCTTTACAGAGATGTAAACTGTACCGGTGGTAACGAAGTCGGCAGTGCTGTTACGACCGACAGCCAAGGTGCGGCGTTATGGAAGAACATCGATCCCGGTACTTACTGGATTAAAGAAGTAAGTACAGTTGACGGATATAAGTTGAATACCGAAGTACAGAAGGTTATTGTTAAGGAAGGACTTCTGGTAAAAGATATCGTAGACGATGCCAATACCGCACTGGTAACCTATGAGATGGATAACCAGGCCGATAAAGGCCGCTTCTATATCAGGAAAGAAGATGAAGCAGGTAATCCTCTGTCCGGTGCTGAATTTGAGATATATGACCAGAGTGGTGCCAAAGTTGATACGGTCACCGTTGGGGCCGACGGAGCATATTCCATCCTTCTGCCGGCAGCTAAAAACGGAACGGATTATACTATAAAAGAGGTAAAAGCACCGGATGGTTATTCACTCGACGGTACCTTCTACGAATTGGAGCGGATCGTTACCCTCTATCCTTATCATAACCGGTCGGAGATCGGTGCCGCAGATGCTCAGTATTATAATAAAGCAGTCTTTAAGAATAGGGCCATTCAGGACATTGCAAGTTTTGGCAGCGGCATTAATAAGACGGTTAAAAATGCCGGTGGCAGCAGTTATACCGATGCATCAGAAGCAGAGCGGAGCCTCTTGGAAGCAGACTATACTGTTGATTATAAGATTGACGGTTATGCATCAGAGGATCAGCAGAATGAGATCGGCGCCAGCACATTCACCATTACTGATAACAGCTTTACATTCCAGAAAATGCAGAGCGGCTCATATGTTGATATTACTAACAGTTCACAGATGCCGGATTATACCATTAATTCTCTGACCATCAACGATTCTTATAATCGGTTGGAGGACGGCAGCGGTCAACTTGTGAGAGATACCGGCAATGCGGTTGCAGCCAAGGTCTATGTGCAGAAGGTTAAAGGCGGAGCTTTCGAGTTAGTAAATACCATATTATTAGATGACAGTACCGCAAAGCTGGTAAGCTTCAGCTATCCGGTATACGGAATAAAGGTTGAGTATCAGAATGTAGCTGCTAATTTTGTCAGCAAAGGAATCCTGATGAATGTAACTTTCAGCCGGCAGGAATCATCGGCTGAGAATCCTGAGATCCGCCGGATCGTAAACCGGGCGGCGCTGGAATGGCAGGATAAAATTAAAGATGAAGAAGGCAATATCATCATTGATAAGAAGACCTATCGCGATCATGCTGTTTCCGATATACCGAGTTCACAGGCAAACCTGCCTTATGTAGAAATCGTCAATGCATTTGACGGAAACAACACCTACAACCCCGGCGATCTGGTATCCTACCAGACGACCGTGACCAATCACGTGATGGAAGGCCAGGATGCAAAATTCTATGATCCGATTGTATCGATCAAACTGCCGGCTGAACTTTCATTGAATCAGAGCATGTTTGGTGATGGCGTGCCGTTTGACTATTATATTGTCAAAGCTGATGGAACCCGGGTTGCAATTACGATTACACCGACGATTGTAGAGACTCAGACCAGCGGTATTTCGGAACAGGACGGCGATAACTTTATAGCCTCCTCCGATACCACGACCCAGTATACGTTCACTTTCCCCGGACTGGAGATGGAGCCGGGTGAAAGATTGATCATCAAGTACAGCGGATATGTTGGATATGGTATTGAGAATGCAACCGATAAGACCATGATCTGCCCGGCATTCCTGAGCAGTGATAAGGTTATTGCAAAATCAGAGGAAAACCCGTATGGACTCAGCTTCCTGGGTTATGATCCAAATGCCCATATGTATCTCAACGATGTGGCCAATGAGGCAACCGATAATGAACTGCTGTATCTGCAGTCTTCCGTATCGGCTAAGATAACCAGCGCACAGTCGATTAAACTGGTGAAAGAGGTAAGTTCAGATCCCGACAGCGGCTATGAAGCAATGGGATCGACAGCAAAGGTAATTCCGGGCAAGAATCTTTATTACCGGATTACACTTTATAACTATTCGACTGCGCCTCTGTCACAGATTCGAATTGTCGATATCCTGCCCTTTAACGGTGATACCTATGTTCTGCCGCTCAATCAGAGCAGCTACATTAACCGCGGCAGCACAATACCTGCGGGCGACGGATATGAGAGGGTGCAGTTTGTAAGCGCAGGTTCAGCATCTTCCAAGGGTACACCGACATTCTACTACTCTTATAATGACTGGAGCCAGCGGGATGCCTCTCAGGAAACATCTGCCTCAGGGGAACTGGGAATGATGTACTATCAAGGATCAGACTGGAATAGCTGGTCTGCGACGGCTGACAGCAATGCGACGGCAGTTGGCGCTAATGTAATATTTGATCAGTCGGACTTATTGCAGCCGGGAGAATCCTACACCATTGAAATCTGTATCAAGGCGCCGGGGTACAGTGCAGAGCAGAAAGAGGAGTATACCTCAAAAGTAATGGCAAACTCAGCCGCAGCTTCAGTTATTCAGTATGGCTACGAAGATGAAAATGGAGAGATCAGCATCAATAACCGGGTAGAACCGAAGCGGGTACTCGCAGAACTGTATCTGCCGACCGGAAGCATCGGTGATTATGTTTGGTTTGATGGAAACCAAAACGGGCTTCAGGATGAAGGCGAAGAACCGGCTGAAGGTGCAAACGTAATTCTGACACAGAACAAGACCTATATGGTCGGCGGAATTAAACGCATGATGACCACGACCAGGGCCGTTACGACCGATCAAAATGGTTATTATCTATTTGAAGATCTGCCCTGTAATGTTATGAAAGAGGGAGCAGTTGATAAAAATGATCCGAAAAGCTATATCGGTGAAGTGTTCTACAAGTATACGGTAACCTTCAGCTATCCGGGATATGCCCCGACCATTAAGAATGCGGGCAGCGATACCGACATTGATTCCGATGCAAATCCTGACGGTACTACCGATATCATTGAGCTGAATGTACTGCAGGTAGAAGATGACGGATACCAGACCCTGATCGGTGAAGACCGTACCGATATCGATGCCGGACTGATCGAACCATATGCGTTGGGTAATCGCGTATGGTATGACGAAAACTATAACGGCCTGCAGGATGAAGGCGAGGAAGGTGTGGCCAATGCTGTCGTAAGGCTTTACCGGGTCAATAACGGTGAAGCGGAGAGTATACCTCTGGATACCACGAAGACCGACGCCGATGGTTATTATTGGTTCACTGGGCTGGCGGCAGGCGATTACGTTGTGGAATATGATCTTACCGATTTGGTGCAGGATGGCACGCAGTCGGTTTACCTGTATGATTTTACCATGGCCAGAGCAACTACCCTGGATGGTGAAGAAAGTGTCTGGGATTCCGATGCAGTCAATCCCCAGGATGCTGAAGAACAAGTGATGAGAACCAATATTATCACGGTATCAAAAGATGCATTTGGTTCCGGTTACACCGATACCGGTGCCGAGACGCCGGAAGGTTATGACAAGAGACAGATCGATTCCCGCTGGGATGCCGGGGTGGTATTATACAGTGCCCTGGGCGGATATGTATTCGATGATCAGAATTACAATAATCTGCGTGATCTGATGATCCCTCTTGAGGGAACAGCTGTAGAGCTTTATGAAATTGATGAGGCCGGTAAGATCGGCGAAGCACCCATCGCCCAGACTACGGTCGGTGAAGACGGCACCTATTATTTCGGCCACCTGAAATTTGCCGGAAGCACACAGGCTTACACGGTTAAATTCACCTATCCGGAGGGGTATAAAGGTGTGCTGGCAAATCAGGATACTGATGATGGAACCAGTAATCCGGCGGATGATTCGGCAATTGACTCCGATGTTGACCGCTTCGAAGATGAAACCGGGAATGTCGGATGGATATCACGAATTGACCTGCCGCGCGGGACCACCTCCACAACCTGGGATGCCGGAGCCGGTAAATACGCTTCTATTGGTGATCTGGTATGGGTGGATTCCGATATGGATGGTACCCAGTATAATGCTGAGGGCGAGAGAGAGGCTGGTGTAGCTGATGTCAGAGTGGTCCTGCAGGTACGTGAAGATACCGGCAGCACATGGGACTATGCCGGAGAGACGGTAACCGATGCCGATGGCCTGTATGAATTTACAGGACTTAAGAGCAGCAGCTATATTAATACCGAGTACCGGGTTGTATTTGCACTTGGTGCCACAACCCAAATGACCCGGTTGAATGCTGGTGAAGACCGCGCGATCGATTCAGATGCGCTGCTCACTTATCAGTCTGATATTATACCGGCAAGCGTTGGCGGGGATGACAGAGGCGGCTACGTGACCGCAGCTATCAAACCGGGATACGGCCAAGAAGACATGGCATGGGATGCAGGGATTATCCGCAGCTTATCGGCACTCGGATATTATGTATGGCTGGATACCAACTACAACGGTATTCAGGATGCGGATGAAGCGGGAGTGGAAGGCATCAACGTCATCCTGGAAGCATACCGGGCGGCCACGACTGCTGCATCGGCCGGATCTATGGTGATGGCTACAGCGGCGACGACGTCAGCTGAATGGACGGTATATGGAACGACAGTCACTGACGCGGCCGGGCATTATATGTTTGAGGAACTGCCGGCCGGATATTATCGGGTGAAGTTTGAAATTCCTGACCAATATGTGAAGACTCAGTACAATCTGGGAAATGCCGATGAAGATTCGGACGCTTCCCGTCTGGAAACTGATAACTGGGCGTATAGCCGCTCCTTCTATCTGGAAGCCGGCACAGTTGATCTGACCTGGGATGCCGGGCTCTATATACCCCAGACCATTGAAGAAGTCATAACGAAGAAAGAGACCGAGGTGAGACCGAGGATTATCCACAAGGTTGAAACCAAGAAGGTAACTAACACAAAAACTGTCACTACGACCAGCAGCACTTCAGGAACAGTTAAAACCGGTGATTCAAGCCATGCCAAACTGTGGCTGATCATTGCAGGAATTGCACTTGCCATCGGAGGATATGCAGTATTCAGACGAAGAAGAAAAAACTCCGATGAGTAGTGCGGACATAATCGAACTTAGAATGATGAAGGAGACAATTATGAAGAGAGGAAAGAGAATAATATCAATCTTTTTATCGTGTATATTAGTCCTCGGATTATGTGGTATATTCCCTGTAAATTCAGCGGCAGCGGGAGTGACTGTCGAGTATAAGTACGATGTAGTGGACGGAATATTTACCAATGCGCGATTTGAAATTACCGGCACCGGAAGCGGTTCTTACGGATATGAATTATGGAGCTCAAAAAATAATCATACCGAGACGGCGGATATTCCATCGGGCCAGTCAACCACATCGGTATCAATCGATTTTGAAGATTGGTATATGATCGATGTTTACCCCGCAGCGACAGGTGTCGGCGGGGTGACAGAGTGGGCCGGCGGCTCGGTGGCTGATGCCCAGTCGGAAACTTATAATGATTATGAGATCCAGTATAATCTCTACGATGAAAATGGAAACCTGGCCGATACGATCACAGCTAAGACCGACGGTGTTGAACTGGGAAGCCCCTATTCCTTTAAAGCAGATGATACAGTTATCCACAATAATGAGGAGTATAAGCTGAGCGGTACTGCCAGTACCATGATCCACTTCGGTCAGTCGATATACAGCTTTGACTATCAAGTTTATACTCCCGGAGACCGTACTGCATATGTTTATTACCGTGATCAGAGAGGCAACATCCTCAATGTAACCGCAGTTACGATACCATATGGCAGCAGTGACGTACAATTTACGGTGGATGCAGCCTGGACCGATCCGGAGAGCGGCAGAACCTATACTAAGGTATCAAATGTGAACACACTGACCTGGAATTACAACAGCAATGATCTGGATTACGATGTCATATATGAGATCGATCCCGATCCCCAGACCGGTGATTATATGGTCCGCGTAGATTTTGTTGACGAGGCCGATAACAGTATTTCACTGGGCCGGGAGTATTTGAGGCTTCGTGAAGGTGAGGCGGGAGCAGCCTATAGCTGCCCACCGACTCTCACCGTAGTCAGCGGTGGCACCACGACCTATTATGAGGTAGTGCCGGAACAGCAGAATATCACACACTTATATGATGACAGTACCAGAATATATACGGTGGAATACCGGAAATTTAATGAACAGTCATCCTATGACTGGGTCATCGAATTCCGTGATATGGCAACCAATACGACCATCGGTTCTGAAACTGTTACGGTTCAGCCGGGCAGCGCGGTAACTTACAGCCCCAATGCACAGGTTGAGTATAATGGAGAAACTTATATTCTCGATGCCGGTATGCAGAAAGACTATTCCCATCAATACGGGCAGGGCAGCAGGATATTATACCTGTTTTATAACCAGTCGGGCATCGATAACCCTGCATCCATTGACATCAGTATCAGCTGCCGGAGTGTATCCGATAACTATGAGCTGCTCAGCACGACGCTGACCGCTGCGCCAGGTACGGCGGCAAGCTTTACAATGCCGGAATCTTTTGAAGCAAACGGTACCGAGTATATATTGTTAGACGGCCAGGCCAATGCTGACGGCAGCCTGGATGTGGAATACAGCTACTACACGCCGCGGCGTACCGACACATTCTATTACCGGGATGTCAATGATCTGGATAATGCCGACACTTATGTGACCCGTACTGAGATTATTACTTCGGTAGTTTATGAGGATGTGGTAGAGACGACTACGCAGACGGTGGAAGAGACCATAACCAACACCCGGAATATAACTGCTGCCGGCAGAACAACCACGGCGGGAGGAGCAGCCGGAACCAGCACGGGAGCGGCAGCGACGACGACCGGGACCAATCTGACCAATGAGGGAACCGGGGAAAATGCTGTACTAACTGATGAGGGAGTACCCCTCAGTGAATACCGGGAAGAAGAAGAGGCTCCGGGGCAGCAGGTGATCGAAGATGATGATGTGCCGCTGGCGGCCCCCGAAGATAAAGACCAGGGCATTATTGCAGCGGCTGGTGCTCATCCGTGGGCTCTGGCCGGAGGAACGGCTGGAATTGCAGGTATTATTGCGCTGGCGTATTATTTAATCAGAAAGAGATCTGGTCGTGATTTAAACAACGATGCATAGAGATATAAGCAAAAGTGCAGGATGTAAGGCGGAGCCGAGTGTTCCGCCTTTTTGCTGATCTTTTTTAATACCAGGGTTTACCTTTACATGGGGAGAAGATATAATGAGTTAAGATACCAAACGTATTATTAATACTAAAACATAATCAAAATATTCAGTATAAGGAAATGGTATTATGATTAAAGTCGTAATTGCAGATGATGAAGTAAAGGTATGCCAGCTGATTGATTTCCTGGTCGACTGGAAAACGCTCAATATGGAAGTGGCGGCCATTGTCCATAATGGTGTTGATGCGCTGGAGGCTATAAAAAGAGAGCGGCCGGATATTATTATAACGGATATTAAGATGCCGGGCTGCAATGGCCTTGAGCTGATTGAAAAGGCCAGAGTGCTGCGGCCGGATATGGATTACATTGTGATCAGCGGGTACAAGCAGTTTGAATATGCACAGAAAGCCATCCAGTTCGGAGTGTCTAATTATCTTCTGAAGCCGATTGACCAGGCGGAATTGAATCATACCCTGAAGAAGATGCAGCAGCGGTATCTGAAGCGCAATGAACAGTTGGCGGATGAAGAGCGTCTGGAGGAGTATGAGCAGGAGAACCGGACCCGGGTGCGCAAGGCTTTTTTTGAAGAGATCACTTTTCGCAGAAGGCTGCCGGAGCAGGATTTAGATATTTTGTACTGCAATGAGAAGTATGCTTATCAATTCCGGCCGGGAATGTTTCAGACAGCGGCAATCAAGATTGATGGAATTCATGAACAGACTGAAAAAAACCAGATTTTTATAGAAAATAAGCTGGTTCATGAGCTGGAGCAGCGGCTGAAAGTATGTTTTGACTGGGATTATATTCTGGGGGAGGGAATTTACTACCTGGTTTTTAATTATTCGCGGGATGTTAAGGACATCAAAGATGTAATGAACCAGATTCTGCAGGACCTGATTCCGCAGCGCAACGTCTTTAAAAACTTTCAGGTTACCATCGGACTTGGAGAGGCGCAGGACACACCGGAGGTATTTTTAAAAGGATTTAAGGTTGCTAAATGGGCGGTTGATCAACGGCTGCTGCTGGGTACCAACCAAGTCATCGAGGGCGAGGAAAAACGGTCTAATTCCTTTGTGGACAGTTATATCTTCCGGGATTTTAACAAAGTCTTTTTTGAAGCCATTGAGATTCAGGATATTGACGGTATATATCGGGCCATCGACCAGTTGGAGGAGCGGCTTCTGGGAAGAAAAGAAACGACCGGGTACGAGATTCTGCAGATGTGTAAGGAAGCGGTGAATGTATACATGTTCGCCCTGAAGAAGCTGGAACTTCCGGCAGCGGGTGCAGAGGCATTTTTCCGGCAGTTTCATATAGAGATTCACAATTGTGGTTCGGCAGAGGAAACATTTGCATACTTAAAGGAGCGGATCGTTGAATCGATTGTGAGTATTGTAGCCGAAAAACAAACGCTGGAGACAAAGCCTATCCGCGTCGCTAAGAGCTATATCGCTGAGCACATCAGCGAGCCTATTTCGCTGGATCACGTCAGCGATGCGGCCGGGTTTAATACGGCTTATTTCAGCACCATCTTTAAAAAGGAGACCGGGGTTACTTTTTCGGAATATCTGCTGGGCAGAAGGATGGAACTGGCAAAGGAGCTGCTGCGGGATACCAATCAGTCGGTAGCATGTATTTGTGAAGCGGTAGGATATAGCGACGTGAAGCATTTTACGAAAAACTTTACAAAGTACACAAGCCTGAAACCAAAAGAATATCGAAAATTATACTCATAAGAGGCGGCTATGAAAAGAAAATACATCGTATCGAAGATGTACCGGGCAGTGTTGTTCCAGGGAGGATGCACGGTTATTTTACTGGGGCTTCTGATTTTGACTGATAAAGAAAACTTTTTATATGACCTGATGATCCGGATCGGTTTGATCGAATGGGCCGGTTTTGCGTTATACTGGTACAGAAAGATGCTCAAACCGATGAAAGAGCTGAACAAGGCGTATGAAGCATTTGCCGATGGTTATATTGTACATGATATTTTTAATCAGGAAGCCGGGATAAACCCTGAGCACGAAGCGATGATGCAGAAGATGAGCAACATTATCGAGCAGAAGGAGCTGGTGGAATTGTATCGGAGTCAGGCGGAGTACCTGGCCCTGCAAAACCAGATCAACCCTCATTTTCTCTATAATACCCTGGAAGGAATCCGCAGCGAGGCGCTGATCGGAGGGCTGCCGGCGGTAGGGGAGATGGCCGAGGTGCTGGCGAAATTCTTCCGCTATACCATTTCCAATATGCGGACGATGGTTTCAGTCGAAGACGAGATCAATAATGTCCGGCATTATTATCAGATTCAAAAATTCCGGTTTGGCGATAAGATTTCTCTTAAGATTGTCTTTGAAGATGATGAAGAGGATAAAATTAAGACCTGCCGGATGCCCAAGCTGATCCTTCAGCCAATTGTTGAAAATGCCATCCGCCACGGGATTGAACCGCTGATCGGTTCGGGGCTGGTGACGATCCGTTTTGAAATTTTATCAAAGCGTCTGGTGATTTTGGTATCGGATAATGGGGTCGGAATGCAGGAATCCGAGCTAAAGCAGCTTAATGAGCGGATGAAGGTAATTCAGGTAGAGGCGGATGTTGCCGCCGGCCAAACCGGCGGAGTGGCGATGGTTAACGTTAACCACCGGATCAAGTTATTGTTCGGTCAGGATTATGGGGTACGGTTCTACAGTACTGAAATGCTGGGGACGGACGTCGAGGTATCACTGCCGTTTCAGGATATACGGGGAGAAGCCAATGAAGAAAGAGGTATTGCGTATTGAAGGGATCACAGTTGAGAAGGATGAGATAATCTATCTGGACAACCTGAGCCTTTGGATCGCTGAAGGAGAGGTGCTGGGATTGATTGCGGCCAATCAGCATGGGCTGGAAGAACTGATTGATATCATTCTGGAGAACAACCCGCTTCGTTACGGACAGGTTTATTTTGACGGCCAGCTCGTCAATGATTATATCCGGGGCGGCAGAGGTGAGAATAAAGTATGTGTTATCGACAACCGCAGCCGGTTGATCCCGGAACTGACAGTAGCCGATAATACCTTTGTGCTGCGTAAGGGCTTCCGCAAATATGTCATTGATGATAAGGTCCTGGAAAAACAGGTCCAGCAGGTTCTGGATGAATTGGGTACAGCCGTCCGGGCTGATCAGCTGGTCAGGAAGCTGTCGGCGTTTGAGCGGTGCGTGGTAGAGTTAATTAAAGCGGTTATGTCCGGGACGAAACTAATTATCATCCGGGAGATCAGTGAGATGATCAGCTATGGTGATCTGCAGAAGTTTTATCAGCTGATCAATTATTATAAGGAATGGGGGATTACATTTCTTTACATAGGGCACCACCATGAGGATGTTTTTCAGATTTGTACGCGGTTCATGCTGTATGAGAGCGGAGAGATTGTCAAAATATTTTATCCCGAGGATATGGATGAGGAACATATCGCTCCCTTTGTTCAGCCAATCGAGGAGAAGTCAGCCGCTAAAAGAGGCAGTCAGAATCCGGTCCTTGAACTGAAGGAGATTACTTCGCGGACGATCCGCGAACTCTCCTGCGTAGCCTTCTCCGGCGAATGTCTGACGATCTTGGATAAAGATCACACCATTCTTTACGATCTTGTCGGAATATTGACCGGTGAAGGCGCTATCAGCCGCGGTGAGATATGCCTTGCCGGAACAGCAGCTTTTAATCAAAAGCAGATCAGAAGAATGCGGGACCACATCTTGGTAGTTCCGGAGAATCCGGTCAGGCATTATCTTTTTAAAGACCAGTCTTATCTCTATAATCTGTGTTTTCAGGTCGATAAGAAGATCGGCAGGAGTATGATCCCGAAGAAGGTTAAACAGAGTATCATTAAGGAATGGCAGGAGCAGATCGGAACCTATATCAATGCCCCCGATCTGTCGGGACTTCCCATCAAAGCACTGTATGATTTGGTTTATTACCGCGTTCTGCTGTATCGGCCCAGGGTAGCTGTATTAATGCAGCCTTTTTCCGGGGGCGATATGTATCTGCGGGTTCATATCGCTAACCTGATTATGAAATTAAAAGAAAAAAATATCGCTGTCATAGTGCTGACATCTTATGTCGCAGATGCCCTGGCGGTTACCGATCAGCTGGTGTTGGTTGAAGGCGGGAGGCGGGTTTCTGAGCAGACCATGCTGGACAATCAGTTTATTCAGAATAATTATTACAAGGACCGGTTTGTGGAGCGGACGGGAAAAGAAAACAAATGAATACCCCCCCTTTTCAAATGAAGCACCCCTATTATCTATGATGACGGGGGTGCTATACTTTGATTAGAATAAAAGATGACAAGAGGGATGAATATGGAAGAGTATA
>Ga0153996_1000406_pt1 | contig 19604 bp, 16 predicted proteins | sample TSNC080MetaG_FD_104728 | JGI IMG/M metagenome (GOLD analysis project Ga0153996, IMG submission 104728) | Attine ant fungus gardens microbial communities from North Carolina, USA - TSNC080 MetaG | ecosystem: Host-associated > Fungi > Mycelium > Unclassified | place: USA: North Carolina, Lumber...
AAGGTTGGTACCTATTCAGCTGTAGTTTCGGTATTGGGAAAACAGACAGAGGTGCCGGTAGAAGTAATTGATACAGTTAATCCTGAGGTGGTATTAAGAGCCGAGATTAAAGGTGTGATCGGTAAGGAAATTTCTGGAGAGGAAATACTTAAGACAGTATCTGATCTGGCCGGTATTTCTTCGATCAGTTTTGAGCAGGCTCAGGTGGAAACGGCAGCAGCCGAAACCGATGAAGTGGCAGCGTCATCGGTACATATAAAATATGATACGATCGGGACCCAGCAGAACGTTGTCGTTGTTACCGATAAGAGCGGCAATGAAACAAGATTGCCTTTTGAAATTAAAATAGTGGAAGATTACGAAGCTCATGTTGAGGGGATTCAGGATCTGACAGTAGAAAAAGGTAAGACCGAGGTGGATTGGCTGAATGATATTACCCATGATGAAAAGGTTCTGGAAATCACAGTGGACGATTCCAAGGTGGATTTGAATACGATTGGTGAATACGAATTGATTTATCATATTGCGGGTGATGATAATGAGACGGTCGTGGATAAAGTGATAAAGGTGACGGTAGTCGAATCAACTGCTCAAAATCCATCTAACAGCAGTACGGAAGGCAGTAATGATACTGTTACTACCGGAGGAACTGCAAACGGCGGTAATAATGGCAGAAACAATAGCACGCCTCCCAGCGGCTCAGGAAATAGTGGAAGCGGCGGCTCCGGGAACAGTGGAAGCGGCGGTTCCGGAAACAGTGGAAGCGGCGGCTCCGGGAACAGCGGAAGCGGCGGCTCAGGAAACAACGGAAGCGGCGGTTCAGGCAACGGTGGAAGTGGTGGTTCCGGCAGCGATGGTTCTGGAGGCAGCGGCGGTTCAGGTGGTGACGGCGGCTCAGGAGGCGACGGTGGTGGTACCGGCGGTTCCGGCGGCGGTGAAGATAACAGCGGGGGTGATGGTGGCTCCGGCGGTTCCGGCGGCGGCGAAGATAACGAATAAGAACAAGAGGAAGAATATCAATTCGGTATTCTTCCTCTTTCTGTTGGAAAATAATTCTGTATTTCTAAAGTTTTAATAAAATAAAATTAAGAAAGTAAAAATCACTTGGACTACATAAAATTCAGTGCTATTATAATATACAGATAAAATGTGATATTTCAGAACAAAGCTCGGAAACCTGCGGTTTCCTCACTGTTTGGCTCTCGCCAAATAGAAATAATAAATAATAATCCTCAGAAAGCGAGCTTTCACGGCTTATTTTTTATCATTTCTGCTTGTTTCTGAGCAGTTACAAATACATAGCAGCGGAGGTTACTGCATGAAAGACTTTGTAAAGTTAAATGATGTCAAGAAGATATATAAGATGGGAGAGGTTGAAATCGCTGCGGCCAATGGTATCGATTTTGAGATTTCTCAAGGCGAATTTGCCGTTGTTATCGGCCCCAGTGGTGCCGGAAAGACAACTGTTCTGAATATACTGGGGGGGATGGATACGGCATCCAGCGGTACCATCACGGTTGATGGAGAGGATATTACCCACTATAACCCGCGGCAGCTGACCGCTTATCGGCGCGATGATATCGGTTTTGTATTCCAGTTTTATAATCTGATTCCGAATCTGACTGCTCTTGAGAATGTAGAAATGGCACTGCAGATCTGTAAAGATCCGCTGGATGCGAAAACCGTGTTGGAAGAGGTCGGTCTGGGAGAGCGGCTGGATAACTTCCCGGCGCAGCTTTCCGGAGGTGAACAGCAGCGGGTTTCCATTGCCCGGGCGCTGGCGAAAAATCCGAAATTGCTCTTATGCGATGAACCTACCGGAGCACTGGACTACAATACCGGTAAGGCGATATTGAAACTACTTCAGGATACCTGTCGCAAACGGGGGATGACCGTTGTGCTGATAACGCATAACTCAGCTATCGCACCAATGGCAGACCGGGTTATTAAGATTAAAAATGGAAGAGTATCCCGCATGACCGAGAACGAAATACGGGTATCGGTTGCAGAGATAGAGTGGTAACCAGAATTTTATGAAGAAGAACACTTTGATCAAAGATTTTTATATGGAGATATGGAAGAGCCGGGGACGCTTTTTGTCAATTTTTTTCATCGTTGCGCTGGGTGTCTCTTTCTTTTCCGGATTACGGGCATCTGAGCCGGATATGCGGCTGTCGGCAGATGCTTATTATGATGCCGATAACCTGATGGATATCCAGGTCGTTGGAACGATGGGTTTAACCGATGATGACGCGGCGGCCATCGCTGAGGTCGATGGTGTGGAAACGGTGGAAGCAGGCTACAGTAAAGATGTATTGTGTGAATCAGAAGGAAAGCAAAAAGTGCTTCATGTGATGGCGGCATCGGAATCGCTGAATCAGACGACCATTACTGCCGGACGGATGCCGGAAACGGCTGATGAGTGCGTGCTGGATGCCGCTTTTTTGGCAAATAACGTCTATGAGATCGGTGATCAGATAACCTTTATCTCAGGAAACGATGATGCCCTCACCGATACTCTTGTCCAGGAGACCTTTACCATCGTCGGAACTGCTACCACCTCCTATTATGTTTCCTTTAACCGCGGAAGTACCACCATCGGAAACGGGACGATCAACGGTTTTGCAGTGGTTGCACAGGAAGCATTCGACATGGATGTCTATACCGAGATCTATGCGGCGGTCAACGGTGCTAAGGCGGAAACCGCATATACCGATGCTTACGATGGGATGGTGGAAGCAGTGATCGATAATATCAAAGATATCGTCGATGAGCGCTGCGGGATCCGCCGGGCGGAAATTGTGGATAAAGCCATGGAAGAACTGGAGGATGGCCGCCGGGATTATGAGGATGCGAAAACGGAGGCAGAGCAAGAGCTGGCTGATGCCCAGCAGTTATTAGACGATGGGGCAAAGCAGATTGCCGATGGTAAACAGCAGATCGGCGAGGGCTGGCAGAAACTGGAGGACGGACGGGCGGAGCTCGTTTCGCAGGAAAATCTGCTGGTCAAAAAAGAAAAGGAACTGGCAGACGGCAAGGTTCAGTTTCAAAATGCTGAGGCACAACTGTCTGCGGCTGAAGCGGAATACGCTGCCGGGAGCCAGTCGGCCGAAGCTCAGTTGGCTGAGGCGGATCAAGCTGTTCAGGCCGGACAAAGTGAACTGGACCAGCTGAAGCAGATGTATGATGCAATGATGGCCGACCCCGATATCGATGAGGAAACCTTACAGCAAGCTCAGTATTTATATGCGCAGTGGGAAGCCGGAACGGCAGAATTAACGTCGAAGCGTGATGAACTGGCCGCAGCAAGAGCCCAGCTCGCCGCCGCCAAAAGCGAGCTGGATGCCGGCCGCGCTCAGCTCACTGTACAGGGCAAGGTGATCAGTGACGGCGAAAGTCAGCTTGCTTCCGGAAAACAGCAGATTGCTGCGGCCTGGAATGAAATAGCCGCGAACAAAAAACTGCTGCGGGAGAATGAGGCACTTCTGGCTGAGAAAGAGGCAGAGCTCCGGGAAGGGCAGCTGGAGTTTGACGAAAAGAAGCTGGAGGCTCAGGAACAGCTGGCTGATGCAAAGCAGGAATTGGATGATGCCGAAGCAAAGATACAGGAGATAAAATTGCCTAAATGGTATGTGCAGGACCGCAGTGCCTTGACGGATTATACCGGCTTCGGCGAAAATGCCGACCGGATGAAGGCGATTGCCCAGGTATTTCCGGTGCTGTTCTTTCTGGTAGCCGCTTTGATTAGTCTGACGACGATGACCAGAATGGTGGAGGAACAGCGGACCCAGATCGGAACCATGAAAGCATTGGGGTACGGCAAGGCGTCGATAGCCGGAAAATATATGGGGTACGCATTTTCTGCGACTCTGGGTGGCAGTATACTCGGAGTATTGATCGGAGAAAAAATATTTCCATTTGTTATCGTGACTGCATATAAAATTATGTATATGAATCTGCCTAAAGTAATGGTACCGTATCATTTAAGCTATGCTTTAATGGCAACTACTGCGGCCATGGTATGTACCTTGGGTGCAACCTGGTTTGCCTGCTATAAAGAACTGCGCGCACATCCCGCCGTATTAATGCGTCCGCCTGCGCCGCTGCTGGGTAAGCGGGTTTTAATCGAACGGCTGACCTTCCTGTGGCGGCGGCTGACTTTTATCTGGAAGTCCACCATCCGGAACCTGTTCCGCTATAAGAAGCGTTTTATGATGACGATCTTTGGCATAGGCGGCTGTATGGCGCTGATGATCGTCGGTTTTGGAATTAAGGATTCCATTTTCCAGATCGCGGAGATTCAGTATGATGAACTGGAGCATGCCGATGCCACCGTTTATTTAAATGATGACCTCCAGGATGAAACCAAGCGTGAGCTCTACCATTATATTGCCGGTCAAAGTGATGTTGAGGAAGTGACCAGTATGGCGATCAGTTCGGTAACTCTGAAGAGTGCCCGCGATGAAGGGGAGGTATATTTGTATATTCCGGAAAGTATTACCGGTGCTGATGAATTCCTGACTTTCCGTGACCGCCGTTCCGGTGAAAGATGGTCTCTGCCGGAGCGGGGAGGGGTGCTGAGTGAAAAGATGGCTAAAGAATTGGGTGTGTCGGTGGGTGACAACGTCACCATCGAAGATCAGGATCATGGCGGCAAAGAAATAGAGATCGTACATATCTGTGAGAATTACATGGGACACCGGCTTTATATGTCTCCTGGACAATATGAAGAACTCTACGGCGAAGAAATTTATCAGAACGGAATTTTGTATAAACTTAAGGAATACGATGAGCAGGAAGTGGAGCGTATCGGTGAGGAGGCCCTCACTTATGAAGGCGCGGTAAATGTCCAGTATGTTAAGACATTCAGAGATTCGCTTGATGATATGCTTTCCAGCCTGAATCTGGTTGTTCTGGTACTAATTATATCGGCCGGCATGCTGGCGTTTGTGGTCTTATATAACCTGAATAATATCAACATTACTGAGCGGAAGCGCGAGCTGGCCACTATTAAGGTGCTGGGCTTCTATGACGGCGAAGTTGGTGCTTATGTATATCGGGAAAATATCCTGCTGACGGCCATCGGCATCATGGTCGGGCTTATACTGGGCAAGATCCTGCATCAATTCGTGATTGTAACGGTGGAGATTGACACCTTTATGTTCGGCCGGATCATAAAGCTTTCCAGTTACATATATAGTATTTTGTGGACGATCGGTTTCTCGCTGTGCGTGAATCTTATCATGTTTTTTAAACTGCGGAAGATTGATATGATCGAGTCGCTAAAAAGTGTCGAATAGGCAGATTTTAGAAATATTTTATAAACTTCATAATTTTATCAGCACTCTTTTAAAAAGAGTGCTAATTTTTTGTTGACAATTTGTCCCAGGGATATTAAGATATACTTATTGAGCTTCAAACGTTCAATAAGGTATGATTTAGGTGATCTTTTGCAACGGCAATTAGGATCTAAAAAGAGAAAAAAAGAATAAGGAGTGATAATATATGGCAGCAAAAAAGGGAAGCCTGTCCATCAGCAGCGAAAACATATTTCCAATCATTAAAAAATGGGTGTATTCCGATCACGACATCTTTTTCCGTGAGATGATTTCTAACGGATGTGACGCTATCACCAAGTTGAAAAAACTGGATATGATGGGCGAATATCAGTTACCGGATGAATACAAACCGAAGATTCAAGTGATTGTGAATCCGGAAGAAAAGACTCTGAAATTTATCGATAATGGTGTTGGCATGACGGCCGATGAAGTGGAAGAATATATTACCCAGATCGCATTTTCCGGTGCAACTGAGTTTTTGGAGAAATATAAAGATAAGACAACAGAGGACGATATGATCGGTCACTTCGGACTGGGATTCTATTCAGCCTTTATGGTTGCTGATGAAGTGCACATCGATACCTTGTCATATCAGGATGGCGCGAAAGCGGTACATTGGACCTGCGATGGCGGAACTGAGTATGAGATGCAGGAAGGCAGCCGGGATGTGGTTGGATCGGAGATAACCTTATACCTGAATGAGGATAGTCTGGAATTTGCCAATGAATACCGGGCGAAAGAAGTGCTGGAGAAATACTGCTCCTTTATGCCGGTGGAAATATTTATTTCCAAGGCCAACGCAGAACAGGAATACGAGACCATACCGGAAGAAGATTTACAGGATACCGATGTAGTGGTAGAACGGATTCACGAAGAAGCTAAGATGGAAGAACAAGAGAACGAAGACGGCGAAAAGGAAATGGTCGAGATATCTCCGGCAGCCGATAAGGTGAAGATCAACAAGCGTCCGGTTTCGATCAGTGATATCCAGCCGCTCTGGACCAAACATCCGAATGACTGCAGTAAGGAAGATTATCTGGCATTTTACCGGAAGGTTTTCATGGACTATAAAGAGCCGCTGTTCTGGATTCACCTGAATATGGATTATCCGTTTAATCTGAAGGGGATTCTGTACTTCCCGAAAATTAATTCAGAGTATGAAACGGTGGAAGGAACCATTAAGTTATATAATAATCAGGTTTTTATCGCCGATAATATCAAAGAGGTAATACCGGAGTTTTTGATGGTGCTGAAAGGGGTTATCGATTGTCCTGACCTGCCTCTTAACGTATCGCGGAGCGCCCTTCAGAATGATGGATTTGTGCATAAGATTGCCGATTACATCAGTAAGAAAGTGGCTGATAAACTATCCGGTATGTGCAAGACTGAAAAAGAAGAGTATGAAAAATACTGGGATGATATCAGCCCGTTCATTAAGTTCGGATGCCTGAAAGATGAGAAATTCTGTGACAAGATGATGGATTATATCCTGTTTAAGAACCTCAATCATGAATATCTGAGCCTTAAAGATTGCCTCGAAAAAAACGGCGGTACTCTGGAAAAACCGGAAAAAACCGATGATGCTGAGAAAGAGAATGGAGAGGCAGAAGCAAAACAACCGGAAAAGACGACTATATACTATGTCACCGATGAAAAGCTGCAGAGCCAGTACATCAATATGTTTAAGTCTCAAGAAATGGACGCGGTGATACTGACCCACAATATTGATTCACCTTTCGTTCAGCAGCTGGAACAGCGCAATGAGAATATTCACTTTGCGCGTATCGACGGCGATTTAACCGAGGCCTTCAAAGAAGAGGTGGCTGAGCAGGATCAGGAGACCTTCAAGGTGATGACCGATACGCTGGTCGAGACCTTCCGTAAGGTGATGGGTAATGAACAGCTGGAAGTAAAGGTTGAGAAGCTGAAAGATGATAACGTTGCATCGATGATGACCGTATCCGAGGAATCCCGGCGGATGCAGGATATGATGAAGATGTACGGAATGTCAGGAATGGATGCTTCCATGTTCGATGCTCCGCAGACGCTGATTCTGAATGCCAACCATGAACTGGTGAAGTATGTGGTGGATCACAAAGAAGGTGATCTGACCGAATTGGTATGCAAACAGCTGTTTGATCTGGCGATGCTGGGCAACAAACAGATGAATGCGGAAGAGATGACGGCATTTATCGGCCGCAGCAATGAAATAATGATGAAGCTGACAAAATAAAGTGATGGTGCAAACAGGCCGCATTGAATTCATGCGGCCTGTTTTTTTATTCCATTAGTTCATAATTGATATCGTACTGTTCAAACAGGCGGCAGGCATATTTATCCCAGCTGTGTTCCAGAGTCTTGTCGGGCCGGAAAGTGCTCAGCGAGATACCGGTGATGCACTGAAGGGATTCGCCGTTATAGCGGAAATTAAGGTAAAGTCCCTGGATCTCATCAGATGCCGCGGAGACTTCATATTGCTGCAGAAAGCATGGAATCTCCTCCTTCGGCAGAGACAGGATGAATTTAAAGTCCAGCGGAGTATGTTTACCTTTGATAATGCTGAAACAGAACTCGCGGATTTCTTTCCAGTGAGAATGCTCCGTATCCGGTATTTCATCAGCGCCGAAAAACTTTTTCTGCAGATAGCCGTCGATGTGAAATTTATTAAACGTGGTAATCTCTCCTTCGATAAATGTAAAAGAATCAAAGGTCTTCTTTAGCAGCAGTTCGGCCATACAACTTTTTGTATCAGGCTTGATTACAAGCATAGATATATCTCCTTTAAGTAAAGTTCGGATAAAACGGTCAATAGAATCATTGACCTGTTCATTATAACAGAAAAAAGCTAAAATAGCACCAAATGTTATTGGTATCTGCCGCGTTGACAATTTGCGGCCCAGACAGTAAAATGAATTTATATATTTAATGAAATTACTGGTAAAGGAACATAAAATGGGAAACAATAAGATCGTGCAGGAATTTGCCGGCCGCAGCCAGCGTGAAGCGGTTCGAATCAATAAGTTTTTAAGTGAAGCAGGAATCTGCTCCCGCCGGGAAGCCGATCGGATGGTGGCGGCCGGACAGGTGAAGGTGGATGGTAAAAGGGCGGAACTGGGAACAAAAGTAGGGCCGGATCAGGAAGTGCGGATCGGCAGGCGGATTATTCAGGAGAAACCGAAGCTGATTGTGCTGGCTGTTAATAAACCGGCTGGAATCGTCTGTACCGAAGAACGGCGGGAGCGCAAAAGCATTATCCGGTTTCTTAATTACCCTGCCAGAATAACATATGTGGGCCGTCTGGATAAAGATTCCGAAGGTCTGCTGCTGATGACCAACAACGGCGATATCATCAATAAAATGATGCGGGCCGGAAATTACCACGAAAAAGAATACAAGGTTACGGTGGATAAGGAAATTACCTCTGAGTTCCTGGAAGCTATGTGCAGTGGTGTGCCGATTTTAGACACGGTAACCAGACCCTGCCGGCTGGAACCGATCGGTAAATATACCTTTCGGATTATCCTGACTCAGGGCTTAAACCGTCAAATACGCAGAATGTGTGAAGTGCTGGGCTATCAGGTGAAGTCGCTGCGGCGAATCCGAATAATGAATATAGAACTGGGCGATCTGAAATCCGGTGGGTACCGGGAACTGACCGACCGGGAATTGAATGAATTATACGATTTAATTAAATCATCGTCCAACGAGACGATTATTGATGGGGAGAATAACAGGGATGGAAGCAAAAAGAAAACGGATGCAAGAGTTGGTAGACCGGCTCAATAAGGCATCCAGAGTATATTACCAGGGCCAAGACGAGGTTATGAGCAATCTTGAATACGATCAGCTCTATGATGAGCTGGAAGTTCTGGAGAAGGAGTTGGGCACCGTACTGGCCGCCAGTCCGACCGTAAATGTAGGATACGAAGTGCTCAGTGAACTGCCGAAGGAACGGCATGAAAGCCCCATGCTGTCTCTGGATAAAACCAAAGATGTGGCCGGGCTTCAGGAATTTCTCGCTGATCAGGAGGCATTGTTATCGTGGAAGCTGGATGGTTTGACCATCGTCCTTACTTACCAAGGAGGTGAACTTTATAAAGCGGTCACAAGAGGAAACGGTGAGGTCGGTGAGGTTATTACCAATAATGCCAGAGTATTTAAAAACCTGCCCTTGAAGATTGCTTATGAGGGTCAATTGATCCTCCGCGGCGAAGCGGTAATCGGATACTCTGATTTTGAGAAGATCAATGCTGCCATTGATGATGATGCCGCTAAATATAAGAATCCCCGTAATCTGTGCAGCGGCTCGGTGAGGCAGCTGAATAATGAGATAACGGCGAAACGAAACGTAAATTTCTTTGCCTTTTCCTTAATGAAAGCAGATGGCGTGGACTTTCGGAATTCAAGGGGAGTACAGATGGATTGGCTCGCGCAGCAGGGCTTTCAGGTTGTAGAGAATCATCGGGTTACAGCGGAAAATATCGAGTATGAAGTGGAGCAGTTCGCCGTGAAGATCGCCGGCAATGAGTTTCCGTCAGACGGTTTGGTGCTGATTTACGACGATATTGCCTATGGAACATCACTGGGATCGACCGCAAAGTTTCCCCGCGATTCCATGGCTTTTAAATGGGCCGATGAGAAGAAACAGTCGACTTTGCTGGAAATCGAATGGAGTCCCTCCCGTACCGGTCTGATCAACCCGGTGGCCATCTTTGAACCGGTTGAACTGGAGGGGACGACGGTCAGCCGGGCCAGTGTCCATAACATCAGTATCCTGGAAGAGCTGGAACTGGGTGTGGGAGACACCATAGAAATATACAAAGCCAATATGATCATTCCGCAGATCGCCGATAATCTGACCCGCAGCGGAGTGAAGGAAATCCCGGATGTCTGTCCGGTATGCGGTGGAGGAACCGAAATCCGGCAGGTAAATAACGCGAAATCATTATATTGTTCAAATAAAGGGTGCGAAGCCAAAAAGATAAAGTCTTTCGTACTGTTTGTCAGCCGTAATGCATTAAATATCGAAGGTTTGTCGGAAGCGACGCTGGAAAAGTTTATCGGCAGAGGATTTATTAAGTCATACAGTGATATGTTTCACCTCGATCAGCACCAGCAGGAGATCTGCGAAATGGAGGGGCTGGGTCAGAAATCTTATGATAATCTGATGGCCAGTATTCAGAGGGCACGCCAGACCACATTGCCGCGGGTGATATTCGGACTGGGAATTGCCAATATCGGACTGGCTAATGCTAAAATGATCTGCAAAGCGTTCGATTATGATGTAGAGAAGATGCTTGCAGCTGAGGCGGAAGAACTGAATGAGATCGACGGTGTCGGCGATGTGATCGCCAGAGCATTTAAAGATTATTTTGCCGATGAGGATCAGCGCCGGGAGTTTACCGACCTGCTGCAAGAACTGGATATTCCGGTGGAAACAGCAGCGGCTGATGAGCTGCTGTTTACCGGTGTTAACTTTGTCATTACCGGCAGCGTTACCCATTTTGCCAACCGAGATGAGGTAAAAGAGCAGATTGAAGCAAAGGGCGGCAAGGTGACCGGATCGGTTACGTCCAAGACCAATTATCTGATCAATAATGATACCGCATCGTCTTCTTCAAAGAATAAGAAGGCGCGGGAATTGGGAATACCAATTATATCTGAAGAGGAATTTATAACCATGCTTCAGGGTAACTGAAAAACGATTTTAGAAAAGGAGGTACTTAATTATGAGTATCGTACATGTAACAAGTGATAATTTTGAACAGGAAGTAATGCGGTCAGCGGAGCCGGTAGTCATTGATTTCTGGGCGACCTGGTGTATGCCGTGCAAACAGTTTGCACCGACCTTTGAAAGTACATCGGAAGATTATGCAGGCAAGGCTAAATTTGTTAAAATTGATGTAGATGAGTGCAGAGATCTGGCGATGAAATACAAGGTACTCAGTATTCCCACCATTGCAGTGATCAAAAATGGTGAGTTGAGTCAGCGCCATTCCGGTGTCATGATGCCGGCAGAATTGAAAGAATGGGTAGACGGCGCACTTTAGAAAAACTTTATTTGTCTTCGGTTACGTACTGGGATATAATGTAGCCATACGTAAGAAAGAAGGGATAATAATGTCAGATAAAGAGAATAACAATGAGATCATCGATGAAAAGACGAATGATAATATAAAGAATACAGAAGAAGAGAAAGACGAATATGAACGTTACTGCATGGTGTGCCACCGACCGGAGAGTATGACCGGTAAACTGATCGAAATGCCGAATAATCTGCTGATCTGCCAGGACTGTATGCAGCGGAGTTTTGATGCTTTGAATAACGGCAATATCGATTATAATCAATTATTAAATATGCCGGGAGTATCGGTGCTTAACATGTCCGACCTGCAGCAGAATGCGCCGAAGAAGCAGGCCGTTAAAAAGAAGAAGTCCAAAACGGAAGATGAGCCCCGGCTCAATATCAGGGATATACCGGCTCCCCATATGATCAAAGGCAGTCTGGATGAATATGTAATCGGTCAGGAGCAGGCTAAGAAGGCTATGTCGGTGGCGGTTTATAATCATTATAAACGGGTTGCTACCGACACGCTGGACGATATCGAGATTGAAAAATCCAACATGCTGATGATCGGTCCTACCGGCTGCGGGAAGACCTATCTGGTAAAAACTTTGGCAAGACTTTTGGATGTACCGCTGGCGATTACCGATGCAACATCGCTGACGGAAGCCGGTTATATCGGCGATGATATTGAAAGTGTCATTTCCAAACTGCTGGCTGCTGCCGACAATGATGTTGAGAAAGCGGAGCACGGTATTGTCTTTATCGATGAGATCGATAAGATTGCAAAAAAACAAAATTCCAACCAGCGCGATGTCAGCGGCGAATCGGTACAGCAGGGGATGCTGAAACTGCTGGAAGGCAGCGAGATTGAAGTGCCGGTTGGAGCTAACAGTAAAAATGCTATGGTGCCGCTTACGACAGTTAACACCAAGAATATTCTATTTATCTGCGGCGGGGCATTTCCGGATCTGGATGTGATTATCAAAGAGCGCCTGAATAAACAATCCTCCATGGGATTCGGCGCTGATTTAAAAGATAAGTATGATCACGATAAGACCATCTTGGAGAAGGTGACCCTCGCTGATTTGCGGGCATTTGGGATGATACCGGAATTTATCGGCCGGCTGCCGATCGTTTTCACCCTTCAGGGGCTGAACGTGGAGGCGCTGGTGCGGATTCTTAAAGAACCCAGAAATGCCATCTTAAAACAGTATCAGAAGCTGCTGGCTCTGGATGAAGTGAAACTGGACTTCGATGAAGGAGCGCTTGAGGCCATTGCCGGGAAGGCGATCGAGCGTGACACCGGTGCCAGAGCATTGCGTGCTATCATTGAAGAGTTTATGCTGGAGATTATGTATGAAGTACCGAAAGATGACAGTATTGGTCAGGTAATCATCACCCGGGAATATATCGAAGGGACCGGCGGACCGAGAATTATCCTGCGGGGACAGGAAATGCCCCGACTTGCAGCTGAATAAAAGGAGGAACGGTAAATGAATCAGATTGCACCAACGAATTTTTATGATGTACTGAATACAGTGGCGAAGAAAGTGTGGGTATTGATTCCCATCGCGGTTTTGATGACCGGTGTCAAGTGTCTCAAAATTATTATGGACAGCAGTGTGAAAAAGAGCGAGCATAGAAATCGGTGACAGCGTAAGAGAAACTGCGGAAGATCCGCAGTTTCTTTGTCAATTGTTGACAAAGGAGGAGGTCCTTTGTAAACTAAAACCAGTTAGAAATGCAGAAAGGAGATAAATAATGCAGGATTTTTTTGAAGATTTGGGAAAAAAGATTTCGGAAACGGCTGACGAAGTGGTAAAAAAGACCGGGGATGCCGTGGAGGTGCAGAGAATCAAGGCAGAGATCCGCACATTGAAAAAAAGCAGTCAAAGAGATTACATTGATATGGGTAAGATGATCTACGAAAAGTTTGAGGCTGGTGAGGTAGTCGATGAATCCTTCATCGGGTTTTGCGAAGAAGTAGAGCGGAGAGACAAAAAAATTGAAGAATACAACGAAGAGATTAAACGGATAAAGGAAATGGAATTATGATTCTTATTTGTACTGGGATAGCGGTCTTGCTGTTTGCTGCTGATGTCGTTATTAAGCAGTATGTCGAGGACAATTTTCGCTTCAGTGATAAACAGGATATTTTGGGTGGTAAGTCTGAAATGCGTAAGGTTCATAATTATGGATTTGCCATGAATCTGCTGGATAAAAAACCCAATATCGTTAAAATCGGCTCGATTATTGCCGGCGTACTGCTTTTGTTTTATCAATTCGGGCTGTTTCTGAAAAAAGGACGGCTGATGGAGAAACTGGGATGTGCCATTGCTCTGGGCGGAGCTTTCAGCAACATGTATGACCGGATTGTACGCGGCTATGTCGTGGACTATATCGGCTTTAAGGCCAAGTGGAAGAAATTGAACCAGCTGACCTTTAATCTGGGTGATTTCTGCATTTTTCTGGGGGCTTTTATAATGCTCATATTTAGCAAGAAGGACTAAAGTCTCCAATGGGGCAGAGAGAACAATCAAAAAGGCAAAGCCGGTTTCGTGATCGGCTTTGCCTTTGATAAGCTATGAGAGAAATTCTTTAATTTGGTCTAAAATGATATTCATCAAACGGGTTCGGGATTCGATACTGGCCCAGGCAATATGCGGTGTGATAAACAACTTGCGGCTGTCTTTAATCCGCAGCAGCGGGTTATCTTCGCTCATCGGTTCGGCACACAGGACATCGAGACCTGCAGCAGCGATCTCATCGGCCTCCAGAGCCTCAGCCAGATCGCATTCGGCTACGATCTGTCCTCTGCCGGCATTCAGCAGGATACAGGATGGCTTCATCTTCTTCAGGTTCTTTTTGTCTATCAGATTCTCGGTGTGCTCATTCAGTGGTGCGTGGATGGATATAATATCGGAAGTGGTCAGCAGAGTGTCCAGATCAACCTTTTGATATCCTTCCTGGGGTGCGCTGTCCGATGGTGAGAAATAGATGATGCTGACACCGAATGCCATCGCAATCTTAGCGACCTGGCGGCCGATTGCACCCAGACCTATAATGCCCCATGTCATACCGCAAAGTTCGTGGAACCGTTCTTCAAAATGAGTAAAGACCGTGTCGTTGACATAGTGGCCGTCTTTTACGTAATCGTCGTAATAGCGCGATTTCTCCAAAAGGTAAAATAGCATGGCGAAGGTGTGCTGAGCAACGCTGCTGGTCGAATAGCCGGCTACATTGCGCCAGGCGATACGGCGTTTGGCCAGAAACTCTTTGTCCAGATTATTGGTGCCGGTAGCGGTGACGCAGACCAGCTTCAGATTAGCGGCAGCACCTATCGTCTGTTCATTTATCATTACCTTGTTGAGCACCAGTATATCGGCATCCTGGACCCGCTCAGGAGCCTGCTGTGAAGTAGTGAAATCGTATTTGGTCACTTCTCCTAAATGGTCGAATCCGGATAAATCGATATCATCACCGATGGTTTTTGCATCTAAAAATACTATTTTCATGAATCACCCTCCTGAATTAATAATAGTAATTATATCATGGGTAATGAAAAAGATGAAGGTAAGAAATTTGACTATGCATAAAAAAATGATATAATGATAAATTAGAGAAGGAGAGAAGTTATGTTTCAGGAAATTACACCACATGTATATGATAATCAATACAAACCGATAGAACCGGGTGCCGACAGCATCCTGCTGTGTTACCAGGGACGGGAGGTATTGGCGGGTAAAAGGGGACAGCAGATTGAGCTTCCGCGCTTTCGGAATTTAGAAGAGCACAATCAGAATATCTATGAAGATTATACATATCTGTTTACCATAGATAAAGAGCGCTATTATCTCGGAAATGATGTTTCGTTAGGCGAAGAAACGGAATTTACCTGGGAGAATATCGGCATCTTCCGGACGGCACAGCCGCAGCATCTGGCATTTGCCGAAATTACCGGTTTTCAACTGCATAATTGGTATCAGAATCATCAGTTCTGCGGCAGATGCGGTAAACCGCTGAGGCAGGATCATAAAGAGCGGATGCTCTATTGTGAAACCTGTGATATTGTAGAATATCCGAAGATTTCACCGGCAGTGATCGTTGGCATCACGAAAGGTGACGAGATCCTGATGTCAAAGTATGCCGGCCGGGAATACTCCAACTATGCCCTGCTGGCAGGTTTTGCTGAAATTGGTGAAGCCATCGAAGAAACGGTTAGCAGAGAGGTCATGGAGGAAGTAGGGCTGAAGGTCAAAAATATTACCTATTATAAGAGTCAGCCGTGGCCGCTTTCGGAGAGCTTGCTGCTGGGCTTCTTTGCTGAGTTGGACGGTGATGATACAATAACTCTGGATGAAGAGGAACTGGCGATGGCGGCCTGGTTCAAGCGGGACGATATGCCGATGGAACCGGACAATGTGAGCCTGACTAATGAAATGATGATGTATTTTAAAAATGGATTTCAGTGTTGACAGTTAAAAATTGTAAAGTTATACTAAGAATGGAAAGAGCGATTGCGAATTATACTATTAACTATAATTGGCAGGCGCTTTTTTTGTTTTTCGCAAATAATAAAAATATATTTTTAGAAAAGAGGGTGATTCTATGAATCAAAACAAAGTAAAAGAAACAGGAATAGACATTCTCGTTGATATCGTCGGCGGTATTCTGATGGCAGTGGGTATTTATAATTTCGCTGTTGCAGCAGAATTTCCATTGACCGGGTTTTCCGGTCTGGCATTGATTATATACCATTTGACGGGATTTCCGATCGGTATGTCGACGCTGCTGTTGAATATACCAGTGGCAATTATCTGCTATAAATTACTCGGACAGGGATTCTTCCTGCGTTCTCTAAAGAGTATTGTAATTACATCCTTAATCATTGACGTGATTGCCCCCATGTTTCCAATTTATACCGGTGACCGGATGCTGGCGGCGATATGTGCAGGTGTTCTGCCGGGACTGGGTTATGCCCTGGTCTATATGCGCAATTCGTCAACCGGTGGTACCGATTTTATCATTATGTCGATAAAATCACTGCGTCCCCACCTTTCTATCGGAAAGATATCGTTTGGTCTGGAAATGGTCATTATCGCCATCGGCGCGGCGACGGTCTTCCGGGATGTGGAAGGGATTATCTTTGCCATGATTACTAACTTTCTGATGGCAGCGGTGATCGATAAGACGATGTACGGTGTCGATGCCGGAAAGCTTGCCATGGTGGTTACCGAACATGGCAGTGCAGTGTCCGGGCGGATCGATCAGGTGCTGGAGCGAGGGTCGACCATTTTGAAAGGGGTCGGCAGCTATTCCCAGAATGATAAAGAAGTGGTGATGTGTGCGTGTAATAATAAGCAGATGTATCAACTTCGCAAGCTGATTAAAGAAGTGGATAAGAAGGCATTTCTGGTAATTATGGAATCCAATGAAGTGGTGGGAGAAGGATTTAAAGACCAATAATCGGATTTCAAAAGCGGATACCTGAGTAAAATATTACCCGGTAACCGCTTTATTTTATTCATGCGGTTTAGGAAGCGTATCTTAACGCATCAATTGGATTTTTCTTAGCTGCTTTATTAGCTGGATAGATGCCGAATACAATACCGATCGCCATGGAGAAACAGGAGGCGATAATGACGACGCCCATCGAAAGATTGTAAGAGGTGTCACCGACAATATTGACAATTTCAATGATTCCCCAGGAACCGAGAATACCGACCAGGCAGCCCATAAGACTTAACATCAGCGCTTCAATCAGGAACTGTTCCATGATGCTGAGATGTCCGGCCCCAACTGCTTTGCGGATACCGATTTCCTTGGTTCGTTCGGTGACTGATACCAGCATGATATTCATGATCCCAATGCCGCCGACTAACAGCGAGATAGCGGCGATACCACCGAGCAGGAGGGACATGGTGCTGGTGACACTGGCCATTGTCTCCATGATAGAGGATTGATTGCGGATGTTAAAGGCATCTTCATCCTGGCCGTAGCGTCCCATCAGCAGGTCGGTAAGAGCATCTTCAGCGGCATCCATTGAATCTTCATCGGCAGCAGAAACATAAAAGGTAGTTACCTCTGATGAAACACTGCTGGAAAGGCGGGTCAATGAAGTAAAGGGGATATATGCTTCGTAAACGCTGCTGCTGCTGGATTCGGAAGTATCGCTTTTTAGAATTCCTATGATCATGTACTCCACACCGTCCAATTTAATAGATTCACCGACCACATTCGGCCGGCCGATAATATCGGTAGCAACATCGCTGCTGATGACAACGACGCGGGAATGATTATCCACATCAGTAGTGCGCAGGAAGCGGCCGGAGGAAAGCTCCAGACCCTGAATATCAGCATAGGCAGCAGTGGTTCCATAAACAGTTGTGGTCTCACTGGCGTAGCTGCTTGCAGCAGTGACGCTGGCTTGAGCCGAGGGTGCAACTGCGCTTATATTTTGATCTGCAGTAAACTGATCCAAATCACTGATTTTCAATGGATTTTCTTTATTATCATTAATATTAACGGTTAATAAATTGGTTCCCATACTTGAGATTGTGTCGGTTACCGAAGAAGTAGCGCCGTTGACAATGGAAACCAGTACGACTAAAGCTACGACCCCGATGATAATGCCGAGCATAGTAAGGAAGGAACGCATCTTATTTGATACTATGGCACTCCAGGCCATCTTAATCGACTGCAGAATCATGATGTCACCTCCTGTACCTGACCGTCCAGGATGCGGATACTTCTGGATGCCTGCGCCGCCACTGCATGATCGTGGGTGATCAGGACGATGGTATGACCCTGAGCATGCATCTCGTGAAATAAATTCATGATTTCTTTACCGGTTTTTGAATCCAGATTACCGGTAGGTTCATCGGCCAGAAAAAGCGAAGGTTTGGAAGCTATCGCTCTGGCAATCGCCACCCTCTGCTGCTGGCCGCCTGATAATTCAGTCGGCTTGTGGTCTTTCCGGTACAGGAGATCAACCCGTTCCAGGGCTTCGATAACCCGTTCACGGCGTTCCGATTTTGATATTCGCTGATAAATCAACGGTAGTTCTACATTTTCGAATGCCGTCATCTTACCGATGAGATTGAAATTTTGAAATATAAAGCCAATTTTTCGATTCCGTATCTTGGCCAGTTCGTCCGCGGTATAATTACTGATGGGCTGGCCGTCTAGTGAATAAGTGCCTTCGTCGGCGGTGTCGAGACAGCCGATGATATTCATCAGGGTCGATTTACCGCTGCCGGAAGGTCCTACAATACTGACGAATTCGCCGTTATCAATATGCATACTGGCATGATTGAGTGCATAGACTTCTTCATCACCGATCTGATATATTTTGGATACATCATCAAATATAATCATTTCGTCCCTTCCTTTCTAATCTGTCATTCTGCCGCCGCCGCTTGGCATACTCATATTGCCGCCGCTCGGCATTTCCATACCTTCTGGCATTTGGCCGCCAAATATCATGGTTTCGCTGGATTCAGTGCTTTCAGACCTGAGGTAATATACGGTGTCCCCTTCACTCAGGCCGCTGGTTACCTCCACCTGACTGCCGTCTGAGATTCCGGTTTCAATTTCCACCTCACCGGATAAATTTCCGTCATTGTCTTTTTCCGTGTAAACGAAAACCCTGCCGCTGCTTTCCTGGATCGCGCTGACCGGGATCAGAACAGCATTTTCCACCTGACTGATATTGATGGTAGCAGAAGCAGTCATTCCAAGAAACATATCTTGGATGCGGTCTAAAAGGATTTCGACCACGTATTTTGTACTATTGTCGCTGGAGGAGGCTTCCCGGGAAACCCTTGATACCGTACCTTCAAATTCCTGATTTTCCAGAGCATCCATGGTAATGGTGGCGGTCTGTCCTTCTGCCACTGATAAAATATCCAATTCATCGACATTGATGCTTACCTGCACCTGACTGGCCGAAGAAATTGTTCCGATGGTGCTCTGCAGTTCGCCGGTGTCGGCAGTACTGCTGGACGAACTGTCGGTACTGGTGGAAGACGCAGTACCGGATGAAACAGAGCCAGACGCAACAGAGCCGGAAGAAGTGCTGCCGGTAGCCATGGAACCGGAAGAAGCACTGCCGGAAGCGGAAGAACCGGAAGCGGCCTGTTTATCAGAACTACCGGTGTCTGATGCTGAATCCATGCTGGCAGCGGTTTTAGCATATT
>Ga0153996_1000407_pt1 | contig 19589 bp, 20 predicted proteins | sample TSNC080MetaG_FD_104728 | JGI IMG/M metagenome (GOLD analysis project Ga0153996, IMG submission 104728) | Attine ant fungus gardens microbial communities from North Carolina, USA - TSNC080 MetaG | ecosystem: Host-associated > Fungi > Mycelium > Unclassified | place: USA: North Carolina, Lumber...
ATGAATAAGATGACGATGCGGAACGTTGGCATTGTTTTCTCTCCGACACTTGGTATCCCTGCTGGGGTGTTAAGTTTGATGCTAGGGGAATTCAATCGTGTATTTAACGTTGATGCTGGAAAGAGGCTACCGGACGGTGGCGAGGAGACGATTGAGGGAAATTTGGCAGTTGATGACGCGTTGAGGAGGAACAGCCGACAGTACTTTGATACTGCTGCTGATCAAATTCTCGGGCTTGTTGGACGTAGTCTCAATGGTATGTTTCTATTTACTTTACATGGAAAGAAGTTCTCCTTCGGAGAAAAAAGGGATTTTTTTCGGGACATTTTGACCGACTTTGCTCAAAGGGATGTCGAGTCAGGCTCCATGTTTTGCCTCCTTGATTTCTTTTTCTGATGATTATCAATCTGACTAACTTCAATGCCAATTGATTCGTATTTCTAGCTCCCGTGGAAGATATACAGTCCGAAGCAGACGATTACTCTGTGCAAGACAATGAGAGCGAGACCGGAACGGCCGAATCGATGTCGGGATCTGGAACTGCTACTATGTTCTCGATACCTATACGTGATAGCGATCAGTCTCAGCAGCAACATACTTGGACCAGCGCGATCGATACATTACCTGCGTCAGGCTCAAAGTCATCTAAAGCAGGATGTGCGGTAGACAGCAAACTGGTAATTGTACCTACGAGGTGGGTGCCTGGGTTGCCTATGTCTCCAAGGCCACCGCCTTCACCGACGACAAGACCTACAGAGACAACTATGCCCCCTGTCAAGTAATTCCCTGGTCTCTCCAATTGCATGTCCTGATGGATACTTCTTGACAGTCTTGGGACTGAGTGGTTTAAATGATTAGTTTCTATGTTTATTTTATTTCCTATTAGTCTCTGAATTGACATATACCACTTCTTGATACCTCTCATTTCTTTTGATAGGTTGCATTTTAGTGAATGATTTGCATCCCTCCTGTGTATCTATCATCTTGCTCATGCTTTCCAGTGGACACAAGTCATGGCCTCTTCTTTTGCTCATTTTCTTGTGCTAGTAATCCAACATACAGATTGATGATATAAGTCTATCATTTACTGTTCAAGGAAGACCAGTGAGCAGCATGCAGTGGTTCTATATACTGACTGACTCACCTAGTAGATGCTTAAGTAGATGCTTAAGTGGGGATACTGTAAGTAGAGATAGAAAAGTAACTAAGTTGTCCATATTAGAGTAACACACACTGTTGGAGAAAGGGAGCAGAGCAACCTGACAAACAATACTGTTTACTGCAATGCAGACTATTGTAGAAAGAGAACAAAGTGTACTGATTTCAATACAATATTAACTCCATTCAGAATTAGTATATCACAAATGGCCACTTACTGATTTGTGATTGGTGAATTTAGTATTCAAAAAGGCTCAAAAAGCAAAGTTAGACAAGTAGCAAGAGATATTGTTAAGTCTGAGGTCTAATCCTTAGACTATGAGTCCTTATATACAGGATTGTGATAGTCTATGCACTAGAACAGGCCATCACATGCTACTACCTATTGTTCTACATATGGTAGTGCCTTTGTACTCTAAAATGCAATAACTCAACCATATAGAGACTGCCCTTTGTTCTAATTAAAGGCAGATGACTATCTATGGATAATTAATTAATGTCTATGTGCAAACATTGAGGACTCACTAATATTAATTGCCTTGGGGTTGTTCTAGGCTCATTCTGAGCATTATGAAGAGGGCTTTTGTTGAGCCTAGAAGCAAAGCATCAATCATGGCAGTTTCTGAGATATTGGTGATTTAATAAACAGTACTATAGTGGTTACCTATTGATCTGCCTGATATCTTGGCCAATATTGATTTCCTCAAGACATGACTGACATCAATCAAAAGGTTTTTTCAAGAGCTTTCTGTAACTATTGAGTCTGTGAGAAATAGAGATAGGTCTGAATGAAGTTTGTGACATAGTAGAGGGTTCAAGTTGGGCCAAAGGCCCAAATGAAAACTGTCAGCAACTGACTTAAGATCCTAGTCTAGGGTTTAGACCAAAAGGGCTCTTCAGGGTTAGAAAAGAACTTGATAAAGTTCTTAATCAATTGTTCTACATTATATATACAAGTTACACTATTTGTTCTTGTTTGATCTACAAGTGTCTATTGGTCACTGGTTCAATTCCAGTCTATGTCTCTTTTCTTAGTCATAGTAACAATACCTTCTCTTAAGAATTCTCATCCTGAGAATTTCCTATAGTTTGTTGTATAGGTTCTATAGGTTTCCTATTTCATCTTTTTCATTTCATTTTTCTATCTTGCTTTCTTGAATCTTTTCTCCTTTTTCTTTTTCTCAAATGGTTTCCAGTCTCCTCTTTCCTTTCTATTTTTTCCAGTTTTTTTCTAGTTGTCCTTAATATTCTCTGTCAAATCTCTTATTGTTCCATCTGTATAATATTTTTTCCTGGAAATTCTCCCTTGTGGTCTTTCTTATTGTTTCTTCCTCTTGCTTATCTTATTTTTCTTTCTTTGAACTGATCCACTGTGTGTTTTCTAAGTTTTTCCTTGGTTCCCAGGTGTCTTCTTCTACTATATTGTGGGGGTAGCCTTTGGGCTACCTGCAGAATGCTAATATTCTTCCTCTTTTCATTTCATTTCCTTAGTTAATTATATTCCTTTATTTTCTTACTATTTTTGCTTTTTCTATCATTTAATTATTTAATTATTAGAAAACACTCTAGCTATTACATAAGTTAGAGTACATGAGAATATGATATGACAGGAAAATGGGAGATCTTTTACCCTCAACTACTCAACCCTAAGACTACTTTCTCCTCTGAACTCGTTCACCTTTCCACAAATTGGAGCCCACCATGAGGCAATAGTTGTCTATCCTCTAATCCTGTTACCAAAACACCTAACAGAAATCAGTCAGAAGATAGTCTTAGTGCTAGCACATTAAGGACAAGAAGAAGAACATACCCAAAGGAAAGACCAGTAGAAGTCACAAGGCCCAAAAAAGCAGCTAAGGAAAGCAATAAGTCTAAGGGACCTCAAATAAAAGAAAAAAGTCTAAGGAAACACACACAAAGAGAACTATTAAACCCTATTGAAAATTTAATTATATCGACATCCATGACTACAGGAGTATTGGGCATACTAGCCCCAGGATCAAGGCGAGCCCCAAAATTTGATTTGAGGAATCCAGAGAAGTTAAAGGAGTTTCTGGAGAAATTTGAGGAGTTAGCTGAAAAACATGAGTTGATGACAAAGGAGAAGATAAAGATGGTGGTGAACTATGTGGACAAGGAGACAAAGAAGTTCTGGAAAAGACATGGAGATGACTATGTGATATTGGAAAGGAAAATAATGGGGGCTTACTAAAAGACCTTTCTAGAAGACAAACCAACAGTGGCCAAATATTATGATCTTGAGAAGTAACTCAGGTTGCAACTTCAAGTAAAGACTTGAGGATGATGTAGGAGTTAAGAAAGGAAGGGAATGATACAATTGGTAAAGCGTAAGGAATACAGAAGAGTATCTATTGTATATATACCTATATACCATGAGGTGGAAATAAGGAATACATATGGCAGACATGAGATCTGCTGAGTAAAGAACATGCCCCACTAGTGAGGTGCTAACTGAGCCATTAGATATATGAAGTGATATGAAACAAAAAAATAGTCCATGTATAGAATACCTGGAGTCAATGAGGTTGATCATTACAATACCTCTGTCTCAGGGTTCATGTTCTCATGAACATACTATAACCTTTCTTCTCCCATGACATAAATAGCTACTGACTTCTTTTGTGGTCTAACAATATAACCTTTATCTGGTGCTTCTGCAATGAACCATGGTTCATGTGGTGGTCCTCCAGCATATAATGGTATTTTAAATCCCCTTTATACTATTTCCGAATTTTGTTTAGATTTGATTAATCCTTTGACAATCCAATTCCAATATCTTAAGCTGTTTTCTCTATTTTTGCTGATGGTACAATATCCAGCAGGTGGTAGGAAACAAATGACATTGTTTAGTACTTTAAATTGTTTTAGGAATATGATAAGATTATTGATTTCTTTGATTATTTGATTGTTGGGGTTCTCCGTTGCTGATATCATGAATTCATCATTTAATGACATTGTTGTGGATTTGTCATCAGGTGGTGGTGGAGAAGGTTGTATTAAAATGTCTTCTTCTTCTTCTTTATTTTCTTTTGGGGAAACTGTTGGTTTAACTCATGGAAGAGAGGTGAATTGGTTGGTGTATGCAAATGACTCTTGTAGTCCTTGAATATGATTATCAATTACTAGATGTCTGTGGCCTTGGCATGTTGTTAATTTATTTACCAGGTTGCATTGGATACTGTAGAATCATTAGAGTAAGGCATTATGTAGAATAAGTCTAAGTGTTTTTGTTACTTCATAGAATTATGTAGTAATGTCTGTGCAATATTCTTCTTCTGCAAGTAATGTTCCTGTTTCTGCATCTGCCATTGTGTTGTTGATAATATTGGCCATCTTGACTAATTCTTCTGCTTTTTCTTTGAGTCCTGCCATAGCTTCAATGGCTTAGATAATATGGTCCATTTTGCTTGCCCAATCTTTAGTCTTGTTATTATAACATATGATTTTGTTATAGGTTTCCTGGTTCCAGGTGAGGGAGACAGCAGTAATAGAGGTGTTGGTAGCAGCATTGGTAAAGAAGGACATGTTTAGAAGTATTTCTCGAATGCTAGTATACATTTGAGATGTTGAAAAATAACTTTTAGTCCTCTCTTTTATAGGTTTCGTCTCAAAAGCTATGTCTAATAGTCTTGAATTGCCTCTTTTACATATTTTAGATTTGCTTCTGCTATCTATTGGTCATATTCATTTTCATATCCTTTCCAGTACACTAGGAACTAAGTGCCTCTTCCTTTTTTGCGATGTCCCCTGATTTCTTCTACTTTGTATTCTTCTTTCTCATTGATAATATCAGGTAGTGGTGCTAGATCCTTGTGTTGACTTGCAAATTCCACCTTTTTACAATATATTAACAGGTCTTTATTGAAAACATTGTGTATGGCCCATCCTTCTAGAAGCTCTAGTTTGTATGCTCCCTATCTGATTTCCTCTTTGATTGTAAATGGTCTGTATCTTTTCTAGTCCAGCTTCTTTGAGGGTTGATTTGTTTGAATGTTTCTTATCTCTAGCCATACTTGTTCTCCTGTTTTGAGACCTTGTGATTGGCATGTTCTCTTATCATATTGCCTTTTTATTGTTTCCTTTGTTCTTTCCATTGTTGTCTTTGCTTCTTCCCTTGTTGTTTCCATCTTCTTTAATAGGCCTTCCAAACTTGGTATCTCTGTTTCCACTGTTAGGTTTCCTTTCCAGGGGTATCTTCCATAGTTTACATAGAATGGAAAGTGTTCTGTTGCTACATATTCCTTGTCATTATACTGGAATTCTGCTGTTGCTAGCTACTTTGTCCAATCGTCTTGTCTGTAGTTGATATAGTGTCTTAGGAACACTTTGACTTCTTGGTTAATCCTTTCTGTTTGACTATCTGTTTGTAGATGGTAGGCTGTTGACATTGCTCTTTTGATTCCTAATGCTTTATACAGTTCTCTTATGAATATTGATGCAAATTGGGGTCCTCTATCACTGATGATCTTCTTTCTTTGGTATGCTGTGTATTTTCCATATATTGTCCCAATATATCCTTACTACTTCACTTAAGAAGATTGAAGTTGTTGTGGCCATAAGTCTGATCATTTTTGAGAATCAGTCCACAACTACCAAAATAGTGTCTTTGTCTTCCAATCTTGGCAGGGGTCCTATGATGTCAATACTGATTTCTTCCCATGGTGTTTTTGGTATGGGTAAGAGGTATAAAGGTACCGCTTTCTTCATGTGTTGCACCTTGTTTTGTTGACATTCCTAGCATTCTCAGATGTATTTTTGTATATCGTTGCATATTCCTGGCTACCAATAGTTTCTCTTGATTAATTCTATCATTCTGTGTTGTCCTAGGTGTCCAACATCTGGTAGGTTGTGGTTGTCACTAAGTATTTCATCTTGAAGTTGTTTGTTTCTTGGAACATAGATCTTGCTATCTATATAGACAATTCCATTTTCTTCTCATGATTGTCCATCTTTTTTCTCTAGTTGTTCTCTTGTTTGGATTTTCCTGATTCATTCTTCTATTTCTTTTTCCCTTATTTGTAAATGTTCTTGCCTGAGTAGTATGATAGATATTCTATCTTGAATTGTTGTTTGTTGTATCCATAACTCTTCTTTGAGCATCTTTATGTCTTGATTGTCTTCTTTTGTATCCATTTTCTCCCTTCTTGACAATATGTCTGCTTTTGTATTTGTCTTTCCTAGGATATGTCATAGGGTAAAGTCATAGTCTTGTAGTTTCAAATACCATCTTGCTTGTTGACCATTGAGTTTATGTGGTTCTTTGAAGTATTTTAGGTTTTCGTGGTCTGTCCATACTTCAAATTTCTTAACCGTGTCTAGTAGGTATTATCACCATTTGTCTAGTGCTTTAACTATTGCTAGTAGTTCTTTGTCATATATCTTGTAGTTTCTTTTTGCAAGTGACATTGTTCTTGATAAGAAAGTAACTGGTTTCCATTTGTCTTCTTGTTCTTGTGAGAGAGCTCCTCCAATTGCATGTTCTGGTGCATCTATTTCTACCCTGAATTTTCCTTCTCTTCTGGGTAGGGCTAATACTGGTTGTGTCATTATCTTTTGTTTTAACTCTTCAAACACATTTTGTTCTTCTTCTTCCCATTTCCATTCTCCTTTGCCTTTTAGTCAATTTAATAGTACTGCAATGTGGCTGAAATCTTTGATGAATCATCGATAGAAGTTTGTAAAGCCTAGGAAACTTTCAACATCTTTTATTTTTGTTGGTGTCTTCCATTCTTTGATTGCTTTGACCTTTTCTTCTTCCATTTGTACTTCTTCATTTCCAACCCATACTGGGAGTATGGGTATTTCCTTAACATTGAAGTCACATTTTGACTGTTTGAAACATAGATTGTATTTCTCTGCTATTTTGAGAAACCTAATGGTGTGTTTTTCTAGTTTTTCCTCTGTTTCTGCTGGGATTACAAAGTTATCCATGTAATTTGCTAGGATTCCTTCATATAGCAGTTCTCGGAATATACTTGTTATCATCTATTGAAATGTTCCTAGTGAGTTGCATAGTCCAAAGTACATCACTTTTGGTTTGAATAGTCCTTTGTTTATCAAAAAGGCTGCTTCTATTCATTGCCTTCTTTTATCTGTATGTTGTTGTATCCCCAGATTAGGTCCAATTTGTTGAAGTATTTTGCATCTTTAAGTTTGTCAATTGCTTTGTTGATCAAGGATAGTGGCATTTTGTTCTTTATTGTGTATTGATTTAGCTATCTGTAATCTTGTACCAATCGTAGTATTCCGTCTTTCTTTGGAATAAAGAAGCATGGTACCACATATCTTGAATTTGACTTTACAATGAGTCCTATCTTTAGTTGTTTATCTAGCTATTGACTAAGCATTTCTTCTTTTTTGAGTGTTATTGGGTAGGCCTTTGTGTTGAGTTCCTTTGGTACTTCTTCTATTAGATTGATTTCATGGTCCCATTCTTGTCGATCAGGTAGTTTTTCAAATTTCTTCTTGTTGAATAAGTGCGTGAATAGTTGGATGTATTTTAGAAGATCTTCAGGATTTGTTAGATTGGGTTCCTTGTCTCCTCCCTTTGATTCTCCTTTTTCTTTTGGTAGTAGTCTTCTTGACCATGGGGTAAATTGTATAGATTTATATTCCATTTTGCAATGTTCTGGGCATCTTGTAAACCATATGACTTCTTCTTTCCAGTTTACTTCTGGGTTGTGTTCTACTAGCTAGTTGTGTCCTAGAAATAAATCTATTTCCTTGATTTCTGATACCACTGCATTGATTTGTTTGATATGTCCATTTGAGTTGATTTCTAAGGGTACAAATTCTTTGATTGTCTTTTCCCCATTTCTTGATCCATCTGAGTTATATACATCAAATGGTTTTGGGAGTAATTTGGTGGGTATCCCTTTTTCTTCAACTATTTTCCTAGCGATAGTGGTATTCGTACATCCAGAGTCAATTGATGTCTTGACCTTAAGTTTTCTTCTATCTTTTGTTTTAATTGTTGGGTACACTATAAGTTTCCTTGTATGTTCTTTCCATTGTGGAATAACATATTGATTCTTGGCAGAACTATTTACAGTAGTTCGTCATATTGTGTCTACTCCAAACCTTCAACAAAACCCTTCTATTCTATATTATTTGAGTCTTTCTTCTGTAAACTTCTGGTCTTCATTTGTTGAGGTACTCTATACCCTATGGTAATATGTCCTTCTTTACCACACTTGAAATATCCTTGTGGTTTCTTCTCTTTTTTTGGCTGTTGGTAGTCTTTTGCTATGTGTCCAAATCTGTTACAGTTGTAACACTTGGCTTTGTATCCTTGTCCGTTATTCTGTTATTGTCCTATTTCCATTGGTTTACCCATTCCTCCATAGGTTATTTCTGAACCTATTTTGTAGTTGTAGTGGATATTGGTCCACTTGTATCCTTGTCCAACTACTGTGATTACCACCTTCTATTGTTCTAGACTCTTTGGGGCTTGAGCTAGTAGATATGCCATTATAGCTCTGATAATTTCCCTGTTTATGTTCTTTTTTAGCAAAATTATTGCATACTGATTATCTGTCTGTGCTTTGCTTGCTAAAGCCATGAATTCAATAAGGAAATCCACGATGTGTTTCTTTTCTTGTGTGAATGTTTTGATATACCACTCTGCATCTGCTTCTTTTGTCTTGTTGCTATAGACCAGTTGTAATTCTATCTCAAAGGCATCCCAACTTGAAGTGTCATCTCCTCCATCTATCTTGTCGAGTTTCTATTGAGCAAATGCTTCTGCAGTTTCTCCTCGGAACCTGCCTAGTACTGCAATGATCTTCTCGTTGGCATCTGTGACTTTGTTTGCCCTAAGATAGAGTTTCATTGCTCTCTACCAATCTTCAAATGTCTTCCTATCTCCATTGAACCATCTAGGTTTTGGAACCATGGATTTGTGGTTTACCACCTCTGTTGGTGCTGATGCTAGTGCCGTTCTAACCATTGGTGCTAGTGTACCTGCTTGTGTTCTGGACATGTTTTGCTTTGGTTGTTCTACCAATAGTGCATTGCTTAACTCATTAAGTTCTTCTTTGTTGCCTATTTCATTAGTCTCTAATTTTGTCTCTGGTTCATCCTGTTCTTTGGATTCTTCTTGGTACTTTGACCGTTTTTCACTGATGTGAACTGAACTAAGTCATTCTTCAAGGTCTTCTACCTTCTGTGCTCTGATTATATGTTCAGTAGCAATCTTTGCAATATACTGACGGCTGGTCTGCTAGTTTGCCATCCTCCTAGTTGCAAGGTGAGTTGGTGATGCTTTACCAAATGTTACGACCTTGAGAAGTAACTTAGGTTGCAACTTCAAGCAAAGACTTGAGAATGATATAAGAGTTGAGGAAAAAAGGGAATGATACAATTGGTAAAGCATAAGGAATACAAAAGAGTATCTACTGTATATATACCTATATACCATGAGGTGGAAATAAGAAATACATATGGCAGACATGAGGTCTGCTGAGTAAAGAACATGTCCTACTAGTGAGGTGCTGACTGAGCCATTAGATATATGAAGTGATATAAAACAAAGAAGCAGTCCATGTGTAAAATACCTGGAGTCAATGAGGCTGATCATTACACCAAACTGGTCAAATTAGTCAAAAAGTGAGCATTGAAGATGAAGAGGACTTGGACACATACTACAGGAAATTCTAGATTATTACAGCAGACCTGGTAGAAGCAGATGTTATCAACAAGAAGCAACATGATGAATACTTTTGGAAAGGACTTTCTCAAGAGCTGCAATATGCAATAAGTAACCATTTAGAGGCCCAAAATCCTGACTTTGAGAGTGACCAGGTCCCAGAAGTAGAAAAGGCAATAGAAGTAGGCCATTTCATGTTGAGAAAGGCGTCAGTGAGAGGAGGATAGGGGCGAATATTGAAAAAGGGGAAAAAAAGGAAAAAAGGAAAGTTAAGTGATGAGGAGTCAAAAGATGAGGTGATTGGGGTAGAAACAGGGTCGGAATCGGATAATGAAGAGGAAGAGAGGAAGAAGAGGAAAAAGTCTACAAAGAAAGAGGTAAGAGTGAGGAAGGTATGGTTTGAGGATAAGGAGAAAAAAAAGAAAGAGGGGTAGAAATAGGTAGACAAACTTACTAGGAAGCTCCTACAGTTAAATATGAAAAACAATGCATATGCAATAGCTTATGTATAGCTATTTGTCCTGGTCCCAAAGATGACTGAGAATCTCCTCCCACACTCTCATTTTAGAGCTTTTACCGTTATTTCTGCAAGAAAGCAGACTGTCATTTGAGAACATGCCTAATAGCTAAAGAATATGTTTAGTTATGACGAGTTTTAAGACAATAAAATAGGTACTACACATATCCAGATAGGTCGTTGATTGATGCTCGCTATCCTGGGGGACTCAAAGGAGCAATAGGTGCAAAGCTCAAGAAGAGGGACACACCACCTCATTTGACTAGGACAACAACAACTCCTACAAAGCTTAGCTCATTTGTTGAAGCTACACAGGTAGAGAAAGAAGAGTTGGTATAGAGGGCTATAGTAGAATTGGAGAGTGAAAAGGAGAAGATTAGAGAATTGGTGATAACAAGAGCACAGGGGAGAAAGGAAGTAGAGAAAGAGGCAGATAAGAAAGGAGAAGGCAAAGAACAACGGACTAATAGAAGCAGAAAGGAGAAGACAGAGAGGATATGGCAACCTGCATACTGTTAAGAGCCATGAATTATAGATGCAGAGGCGCCATACTAGATCTTGTAAAGGATACTGGAGGTAGAGATACCTAATATCTGAATTCGAGACTTGTTGGTACTCAGTGGGGACCTGTGATAGGAGATGGTAAACTAGACACATATGCAAAATAGGATGTCAGTAGTTGGAGCTACCTTAGTTACTATGCCTGGGACCCTACTAGAGTTTGTGGCACCACTGCGAGAGATGGAGGTGGTAGTTATGGGAAGACAACAAGAGTTGGGGTTATTAGATGAGGGGTCAGAAATTGTGATCATTTGAGAGGACCTATGTGATAAGCTGGGGTTAGAGGTAAACAGAAAGAGAAAAATGACAATACAAACAGCAAATGGAAGGAAGGAGGAGTTATAGAGATATGTGGAGTACTTAGAATTAGAAGTAGGAGGGGTAAAAACATACACACATGCGTTCATGGTACAGCCAGCACTGTACCAGTTGTTACTGGGGAGACTATGGCAAAAGGATGTAAAGCTGGGGAAAATTGAGTGAACAGATAGTAGTATGGAAGTGGAAATTTTGGATTCAGGAAATGAAAAAAGACAAGTGTTAGTACCAACAAAGGAAAGAATCGGGGACAGATTAAGGAACGGGATGTTGGTGATGAGAGGTATAGACAGAGAAGGACAAATAACGAAAGGAGGGAAGGATTTTCTTATGAAGGTAGTCCTTGCATTGTCCTTTATATACGACAGTGTGACACAGTGCCTAGCATATAAGAGGGTAGCTATAAAGGTCCAACCAGTACCAGGAACGATGCCGTTAGGCATAAGGATTGTGAGATGGTTTCCAGAAGATCCACTAGAGACCTTACCATCAATATCTCCATATCCACCCTTGTTTGTGCTGGGGATCTGTCTAACAAAGGAAAGAATAGAGGGCATAGGACTATTGTCTAACACTTTCTTGTGACCAGAGGAGCAGACATTAGCAATGAGGGAGATGAAGGAGCACATAGCTATCTTGGATATATTTGTTATTGCAGTAGGCTTTATATTGGCCCAGCTAGATGCAAAAGGACAATGATGACCTGCAAGGTTTGGATCAATTTCATGGAACAAACAAATTTCGAGGTACTCATAGGCAAAATTGGAGTTGTATAGATTATTTTGAGCCCTAAACATAACAAAGTTATGAATAATAGGAGCAAAGAAACTAGTGGTCAAAGTCAATGCTCAGTATATAAAAGAGATATTAAATTGTGCATTAAACAAGTAGACACTGGTGAGATAATCAAATGAAAAAGAGAGCTTAAAAACAGAAGGAATAGAGAAAAAAACTCAAATAACCAAAAGAAAGAATAATAAAGATTTTACAAATCCACTCAAGGTAGATCTCACCATAATAGGCTCTCTAAGACATGTATTTATCTCATGTTGTGACACTACTGCCCTTATCTAGTCTAGTAGTCTGGCTTGCTATCAATACAGCAGAACTATCTAAAACTTCCGTGCCATCATGTGGGCTCATCTTCAGCTGACCATACAACTAGAAGCCGACTCCAATAACATATAGTGAGCTATTAACTCCTAGCATAAGCAAATGCCCAAGTCTGTTGGGGCTCAAATTCCTGTTGAGGAAGAGATTTTGTGGTTGTTAAAAATTAAAGGGGAACACTCAGAAAAATAGAGACTCAGTCACTCAAAATAGCCATTAAGCTCTAGAGCAACAGAAAGGGATAGTAGTGGTAGTATAATAATTGAGTTCCCCTCTGTGCCCTAGAGTATTTTATTATGATTATAAAGCAAAGAGACAACAAAGAAAGTGACACAAAGAAAACCTCCAAATTCCCAAACATAGCAAGGCTATAATGATGAAATGGTGCCTTCCTAAACACTGGGTGATCACTTTCTGACCCTCTAACCCTACTCCAAGAATTCTTCTCTACATGGTGGTCAGGTCTTGAGCCTCTTGCTGGGCTGTAGATGGAGATGGCGATCTCAAGTTGTCTTGCCCTTGAGCACATTATCTTTATTTAGTCTTTCTACTGTCTCTCTCTTCAGCTTCTCTGGTCTTTTCTTCTACCTCCTCTATGTCCTCTTGCACTTCTAGTTTCCGATTTCCTTCCACTGCCATTATGATGTGACTCTGCAGTGGCTTGACTCTCTTGATCTTACTACAATTAGCCATCAGTGATGATGGCTCGGCTCTGATCATAACTCTTCTATGAATAATGCTGCTGGCCACCAAGATATGACATTACTCAGGCCATGTTAACCTATCTAAGTTTGCCTCTGTCCTCGAGGGCACTTCTAAAAGGGAAATCTGTTGAAAATCTGGTATGAGGTGCCTGGGCAAGCATCTATGAGGTGTATATAATGGTGGTCACAGCCACTACTCTGCTACTCAAGCTAGATGCTCGAGTCCACAACTGGGTGTTTAAAGGAACATCTCTGGGGGGCCGAGCTCTTCTCTTGAGCTAGTTATTCTGATTATTAGGGTATAAATTGTCACTTATTTTGCCTAAACGTTTGTATAGCATGACAGTGCCCCGGTCTCCGATTGTGAGGTAGTCACGTATTTCGAAGTAAAGGGAAGTCGTCAGGGAAAAGGCCCTTAAGGAAGTGAACTAGGAATCCAGGGTGGACAGGAATAGTGTTAGGACCAGATGATGTTAATTTACAGACTAAGCAAATACACTGTAACTACTCAGTACTTATAAGAAGTCTGGAATAGGAGGAGAGTAGTCTACTATGCTATCCTACTAATTATAATTTTTAGGAGAATTATTAGGAGAATTAAATTACATAATTGTCAGATTTTCAGAATATGACAGTACCCCCCCCTTTAAGGCTGAGCCCTCAAAGCTTCCATGCATAAGCAATTTAAATATCACCTGACTCCAATTTTAAAAATCCTTTATTGTGGACTTTTAACCTGAAATTCTACTACTATGTCCTTCAAGTCTACCTCGATTGCTAACCTCTCTGACTCTGATGATGAGCTCTATGAGGCTGAGTTGGTAAGAAAATGCACTGAGGTGGAAGCCCTGCTTTGACAGCAGAAAGAAAAGAAACACCTTGAATACCAAGCCCAAAAAGAGACAAAAATAGCAGAGTGGAAACAATTGGAGGAAGAGGCATGAAGAAAACAGGAAAAGGAAGAGGCACGATGAAGAGAAGAAGAATGCCAGAGGGATCTAGCTTACTATCTAGAGGCAAATCGCATTGCCACTATGGAACAACAACAGTGCAAAAATTGGACCAAGACTTTCTTGTCTCCCACAACTCCTTCCTCCAACGAGGAAATAAATCTTATTGACCTTCTGTCTTTGACCAAAAGGCAACGTATTCGATACCTGTCACAAGAAACTCCAGAGGTAAGCCAACGACGTGAGAAGTTGGCAAGAGAAATAGGAATATCAAGTGTTGGTAGAGAAAGTCTGTGTGAGAGATGTATGGACTTCGGAATACTTTGTATTCCCCAAAATTTGCCATAAGTATTTGTTTGAATTTTTCTTCCTCCGCTAATTGTTTGTAGTCATGTAACTTCATGTGCTCCCTGTGCCAAGGCCAAGGCTGCCTGTAAGTCCTTCGATGCAGACAAGGCTATAAGCAAAAGCCAAGGTGGAAATGGCCCAAAGATCAAAAATAAGAAGAGTAAAGCAATAGACAGATACAAAGTAAAAGGTGAAGATCTTGAGGAAGTTGGAGGATCTAAGTGAGTTGAGGGGATTGAGGAAAGACATCCAGAGGATTACAGTGGCATTGGAGAAGCTGGCTGGCATAGAGGACCAGGACTCCAATAAGAAGTTATTGTTATGGCTGGAGTCTGAGTCTGAGGACACAGAAGTACAAGGGAGTAAGGAGAAAGAAAAGCAGAGGCAGGAGAAAATAGACAGAGCAGAGGAAGAAGAAGTCAGAGGACAGGAAGAGGAAAATAGAATGGAGAGTGTAAAAGAGGGAAGTAGTAGTTTCTCTCTAATCACATTTTCTGTCAGTACCAGAGCTTTTTAATGTTTCTTTTTTGAATATTATTTTTTTTTGATCTGTGGGTAGAAGTGAATGTGAGTGATGACAATTGATGAAGCAAGAATACAAGTATTGGATGACTACAAGGAAGACTGTAGAGGAATACAAGTATGTAAGTTTTGCAACAGAGACTGCCTCTGAATACAAGTATTAGATTGCAACGGAAACTGCAGAGTGGAATACAGGTAAGCAATTCAGTGCAAAAGAAACTGCACTCCGAAAGGTATATAAGGACTCATTATTATTATTATTATTATTATATATATATTTTTTTTATGGAGTGAATACAGAAAAACGGAGTCGAGAAAATGGAATAAAGGCATTTCAGGGTTGTAATGGTCCTGGTTTAGAGAGATACTTGAGATGAAAGTTGTTCAATAATTCTTTGGCATGTTCCAGTTCTGTTGCTGGTAACCATTCAAAGTTGTTATCAGTATCTTTGTATTCCAGCTATATAACCTTGTAGAGCAGTTTGCATGCCCTCCAGTAGTTAATCTTAGAGTCAACTATCTTGGAGATTTCGTATTCTGGTTCTCTGTTGATGATTATAGATACCGGCAGAGGTTTGAAATGCTACTGGAAGGTGTTGAGTATAGCTGGTTTGAGCATAGAGACATAGAACATAGGATAAGCAGCCCTCATGGTGTCCAGAAGGCAAAGTGTGAAGGATTGTGGACTGGGTTGAGCAACTATCTCATATGATCCAAGGTACTTTTTGGAGAGTTTTTTCAATGGGTGAGTCATCTGGAAGTACTGTGATCTGACGAATACTGATTGTCCAACTTGGAAGTCTGGTGGTTGTTGTTGATAAGAGTCGGTAAAGGGTTGATATTATTTTTGGGCTTTGGTGATTTTCTCTTTGAGCATGCCTTGTAGTTCGTTAAGATTAAGTACAAAGTCACAGGCACGAAAGGAAGCTATATCTTGTTCTGGGTACATACTGAGGTTAGGATGATATCCTTTGTTGGTGAAGAATAGGGAGACACCAGTAGTAGCACTAGGAGCATTATTGTAAGCAAATTCAGCCAGGGATAACAGTTCTGACTAGTTGTCCTGTTGGTAATTGTAATATACGTGGAGATACTATTCCAATGTCTGGTTGGTCCGTTCTGCTTGACCATTTGCCTCTGGAAGGTATCCACTGGTAAAGTGAAGTCTCATATCTAGGGCGGTATCTAGGGAGTAGAAGTGAGAGACAAACTCAGAGCTATGGTCAGACGTAACATTAGATGGAACTCCGTGTTTTGAAAAGACATGTATGACAAAGAGGCATACTAGTTCCGCTGAAGTGATAGTATCGTGAGTGGAAATGAATATGGCTTGTTTTGACAGGTGATCCACTATTACTAGGATGGTGTCGAAACTAGAGGAGAGAGGGAGTTTCTCAATGAAGTCCATGGAAAATTTCATGGGCGTTCCGGAATAGGAAGTTGTTGGAGAGATCCGTATAGTCTATGACACTGTGGTTTGGATCTCATACAGGTAACACAAGACTTACAAAACTTTTGTATGTTGTTGCAGATGTTTGGCCAGGTATAGTATCTTTGTACGAGTTTCAGTGTTTTGTTTTGGCCCAGATATCCTGCTAGTACATGATTGTGGTGATACTGGAGAACTCGGAGGCACAAGTTAGCATTATCTGGAACATACATTCTGTTGTCAAGTCTAAGGAACCCTGCGTTGTCTTTCGACTAACGTTCTTCCGGATAGAGTAAATAGACAGAGATAGAAGAGTCAAAGGGGAGTGTTGCCAGAATATCAGAGTAGAGTTGGTCTTAATCCAATATCATGGCTGTGCAAAGTGTTGGAGTGATGAGGATGGTTGCTTAGAGAAATGCTGCAATTTGTTTATGAGTAAAGACTAGATGGAAGTTATAAGGGTTCACTACAGTATAGCCATTATCTCCCCCTTTTGGGTAGATGTTCCATCATCTAGTTAGAGCATCCAGTTTGGTACCAAGACGTCCTGGACGGAAACGAATTACAAGGTTGAATTGAGAGAGGTACTCTGACCATCTTGCTTGTTGGCATGTTGAAGGGGGCAAAAGAGACTATTAGCCTGGCATGAGCTAAAGATGTGGTACCAGGTCCCAATTGCATGCTAAAGAGTTTGTGGGAATAAATCAAGAATGAAGATATTAAAAAGAGAATATAGAAACTTAGTGTGATAATTAAGATAAAAATGTTTAAAAGAATTGTAAGCTCGATCTAGATCCTCCTCGCATAGTGTCTCTAAGGTGTCCACCTTTACACACCATAACAAGCTCACTATCAAAGTAGTCAGTAAACTACTCATGGGCCTTACCACACTCAATCAAGCTCTCATTCATACCCCTACACCAAACCTTATGGGTGTGATACAATCTGAGTCAATGATTAGTTAGGCTTTTCAGGCCTGCTACTTTGTAAAAGGTTATCTGAGCAACCGCTATATCTTGTCTCTTAACCAAGTAGAGTATAGTGTTCCAGTCTCCTCAACAGCCCAACCACTTTACTTAGAACTCAGAAAAGTACCATAAGATAACTCTCAAGCCCTTGAGATGGCGGCAGATATCAAGATTCCATTGCCTTTCTCTTAGGCTCTCTGAGTGTTATATTAAAAGTATAAACTGATAAGACTCAATTAAAAATAAATAAAAAAGGAAACTTTTTCTTCTTCCAGCTTCTCTCACTTCTCTCCTCTATGACATTGCCATGTGGACATGACAAATGTCACCTCCCTATCTTCCACGCTTACTAGCCATAGTCATATACTTCTACTCCACCTCTATACTTCACTTCTACCCAACATCCTCTAATCTCCAAACTGGCTTCCTTCTACTCTGAATACAATCTAGAAACACATGCAAGTGCATACAAAGGTAATCAATATTCCTGTTGCTCTACAGCGTGTCTGCTTCTTGACTGAGTCTAGTAGTAATGGGATCATTAGCCATTGATAGACTTTTGATCTGTCATCTTGGTATCATATTAGTTCAAGTCCACTCTAGATTGAAATTCTATTGCATTCCAGAGGTATCCTTTAACATCTGAGTTCTAAAGTATCAACATTGATAGTCTATCTCTGAGAAACCTGATACTAGCTCATCAGTCTTGCCTCCTGAGGTATATGCTATTCTAGCATATGGTAGCTTAGCAACTACCTAATAGAAGTACCCAATCTTGGGTCTAGATTATGTCTAGGGCTTGTAGGAGTTCTCTAGAGTAGGTTCCAATAGTGAAATCCAGGGTTATAATTTTTATCCCATGCTACATTTCCACAGAAAATTCTCTAGTAGTGTAACAACATTAGAATCTTGGTTGTTGAGAAATATTCCAAGTTCTTGTGATCTGTTACAACATCGATTGGTAAAGCAGAACTTTCCAAATAGTATCGCCAAATTTTGAAGGCTTCAAATATTGCAAGTAATTCTTTATCGTGGACGTCATAGTTGAGTTCTGGAGTGGAGAACATCCTGGAGTGGAAGGCTACAGGGTGGATCTCATTATCTTTAGTCATAATGGAAAAAATAGCAGTAAGGGCATAGTCTGAGGCATCGGTTTCCATGATAAGCTGTATGTCAGGAACCTAGTGCGTAAGGATAAGAGCGGAGGTAAAGGCTTGTTTTAGGGTATTAAATGCTATCCTACAATCATCATCAAAATTCCAAGGAGTGTTTTTTCTAGTAAGACAGGTGAGCAAAATAACTATGTCTGAATAATTGAATATGAAATGTCTGTAGAAGTTGGCAAAACCTAAGAAGGACTGAATATCCTTTATTTTCTTTGGTTCTGGCCATTCCTAAATGGTTTTCACTTTAGCGTTGGACATAGTCAAACCAGATGGTGATAGAACATAGCCTAAATATTCTACAGAATCTAAATGGAATTCGCATTTTTCTGCCTTTGTGTATAATCCTGCTTTACAGAGTCATTTTAATACCTCTTTGACGTGGTTCCGATGTTGTGTTGTTATGCTACTAGAGAATTTTCTGCGGAAATATAGCATGGGATAAAAATTATAACCCTGGATTTCACTATTGAAACCCACTCTAGAGAACTCCTACAAGCCCCAGGCATAATCTAGACCCAAGATTGGGTCCTTCTATCAGGTAATGGCCAAGCTATCACATGCCAGAAAAGCATATACCTTGGGAGGCAAGACTGATGAGCTAGCATCAGGTTTCTCAGATACAGACTATCAATGTTGAAGCTCTAGAAATTAGAGGCTCAGAGATATCTTTGGAGTGTGAGATAATTTCAATCTAGAGCGGACTTAGACTAATATAACACCAAGACAGTAGATCAAAAGTCTATCAGTGACTAGTGATCCCATCACTGCTGGACTCAGTCAAGAAACGGACGTGCCACCAGATGACGATCGTATCGCTAATGCTAGGACACACTGTCATGTGTTTCTAGACCTTATTCAGAGTAGAAGGAAGCCAGTTCGGGGTTCGGGGAACAATGGGCAGGAGTGAAGTATGGAGATGGAGCAGGATCACATGGTCATGTCCGAGAGGTATGGAGGACAGGAAGGTGACGGCTGTCATAGCCACATGGTAGTGTCATAGAGGAGAGACGTGAGGGAAAGTGGTAGAATGGAGAGTTTCCTTTTCTATCTCTTTTTAATTGAGTCTCTAACATTTGTAATATTCTAATATATTTCTCAGAGTAGAGATTGATGGGGAGAGCCTTCTTGGCCCTTGCCTTCATCTCAGAAGCTCTTGAGGTTGTAAATGCG
>Ga0153996_1000408_pt1 | contig 19583 bp, 15 predicted proteins | sample TSNC080MetaG_FD_104728 | JGI IMG/M metagenome (GOLD analysis project Ga0153996, IMG submission 104728) | Attine ant fungus gardens microbial communities from North Carolina, USA - TSNC080 MetaG | ecosystem: Host-associated > Fungi > Mycelium > Unclassified | place: USA: North Carolina, Lumber...
AGGTCAAAAACGAACCATGATGGCCTCCATCTCTGAGTCCTCAAGTTCTCTCACTCTAGGGTTCCAAAAATGCGATGGTGCTTCCCAGAAATTCCTGAAAACCATTCCAGCTGTATCCCTGTGGTAAATAGTAGAGCCTGATGCTTGACTTGATTGCTTTGTGAGGAAGTCAGCGAAGTGTTCACGGATTTCTGGCGACGCAGCAGGATGAGGGTGCGGTGCTTCCGTCGCTAAGCAGGGCATGAGAGAAGCTCAGAAAGAAAGGACAAGACATGCTTACTTGATGGCCATTGTCGTTTGCCAATGAAACGAATCAACGGTTGGTGGAATCGAGCCGTGGACAAACGCAAGGACGGGAACATGGATTCAAGTAGCCAAGAAGTTCAGCTTCCATCCGAGTATGGTGGCGGTGCTTGACATGCAGATAGCCTCGTGACTGTCTTGTGGTCTTTTTTTTTTTATGAAAAAAAAAATCAACAATTTATTACACAGAGCACGTAGGCAGGCCGTGGTAGATACAGAGTACCTACTTAGATGGAGGAGGAGAAATAGAAGCAAAGAGACAGAGAAGAAAAAGAAGAATGAAGAAAATGTAGGAGACAAAGGCTGTGCTTTTGCTCAACTGAGCCACACTGCATAGGATCCTCATCCATTGTCAAAGCTAAAGGCTGTAGGGTTATTCACAAGGAAATGAACAAAGCTGTTGATGATTATGTTGCATGGCCAGGAAGATGGGTCATGGGTATTACATTCCATGACAATGTGTTCATGAGTCTGAACTTCAGCTTTGCTGCAAGGGCAGCTGGTGGGGAGTTGGGGGAAGAATCTTTGACAGTATTCCCAATGGGGGCATGTCCAGTGGTCATGCAAGTGAAGTGGGCACATAAAGAATTAGTGAAGCCTATGACAAGAAGCCATGAGCCACCTTTAGCATAGGTGTTATGATCCTACACCCCTAGTGTTTGAGAGTGAAGGTTATGCATGCAGAACCAGACTGAAGTTAAGACAACCTATCTACTGTACAAGTTCTTATATTGTTATAATGTGATCTGTGAGTCAATACCACTACTGCGGTTTTGAGTTGTGGCTGTGTTCTGAGCAGTTGGCGGAACAGCATATGGTAGTGGAACTCATTACATTACCCCCCTCCTAAGATTGTGTCTTCGCAATGTTTCTTGGAATACAAATAGTGGGCACTCAAGGGGCATCAGGGTGACTTTGATGAAAGTTGTCGCAGAGTTTCTTAGCTCTCTTTAGAATGTCATAATGCTGCTCCCAAGTGGATTCTTCAAATGATTGACCTCACCATTTGATTAAATAAAGTAGTTGGTCTCCTCTCCACTTCAAATCAAGGATTCGTTTAACTTCTTGTATACATTCACTTCCTGAGGTTGATATGATATTATTATTGGAGCATTCTGCTTGTTGTTCAAAGGTGGGTCTAATGTAAGATTTCAATCGCAACTTGTTGATGATCGGATGGAGATTTTTCCACATCTTAGGGATCTTCAACTCGTATGCTGCTTTTTTTACTTTTCATACAATGGGAAAGGGACCTGTTTGTTTGAACAATAACTTCTTTGTCAGTCGTCCATCATTATATTGAGACCCATTGATCCAAATCAGTTCTCCTGCTGCAAACTCCTTTTCATTTCCCTTTTTCTTGTTGAACATTTCCTTCATTATTTGGTTCATTTTCCTCAGTGCCTCCTCTATTTCTTTTCTCATTGTCCTCATTTCTTCTAGGAATTCTTCAACTAAAGGGGTCTTCCTTTCTACCCCACTAGTCTTGTTCCCAGTGTTTGAATGTCGCCCTAGGTTGATCAAGAATGGGAACTTGCCTATACTAGTGTGTTTTCAATTATTATAAGCAAATTCAGCTATTAACAGCCATTCAGCCCAATTGTCTTGTCAATGACTAATGTAAAGTCGAAGGTATTGTTCTAGTTCTTAATTTACGTGCTCAGTTTGCCCATCAGTTTGAGGATGGTAGGCTATTGAAGGGTTTCATTCAATCCCTAACTATAAGTACAATTCCTTCATAAAGTTTGATACAAACTGGAGGCCCCTATTGCTAATGATCTTCTTTGGTAGTCCTATATCTTTGAACACTCATTCCCACAACTTTTGGACTACTCCTCTTAAAGAGATTTCCATGTTGATGGGAATATATTGTACTATTTTGGAGAATTAATTGACTGTTACCAAGATACCATTGTATTCAGAGGATATTGGTAGTGGCCCTACAATGTCAATACTAATAACGTCCCATGGCTGTGTAGGTACTTCATTTGGATGTAATGTGTTAGTTTTCTTTTGTTGATCTGGCTTAGTTGATTAACATAATTCATATCCAAGAACGTATCTTTTGACATCATTCATCAACCTGGGCCACCAGTAATTCCTCATGATTAATTCATGAGTCTTGGTATACCCAGGGTGTCCTGTGAGTTTTTGATCATGATGGCATCGAAGAATTTCTTCTCTCAAGACAATTGAGTCTGGAATGTATATCCTTCCCTTCCAAAATATCATCCCATCCTTTTCTTTCCAGCCCTCTTCTCTAGTCTCTACTACTCCTCTCACTTTTTCTTTGATCCACTCCTTTGTTTCTCTCACTTCCTTCCATACTTCATCCTCCCTTACTTCAATTACTCTAAACTTCTCTGGCCTCAGTACTATCTTTTCATCATTATCGCCTTTTCCATTGTCATGATCAGATCATCTAGATAGAGCATCTACTTTTTTCATTGTGTTTCCTAGCTTGTGGATCAATTCAAAATTGTAGTCTTGGAGTTCAGACAGCCAGTGAGCTTGTTTGCAATTAAGCTTTTGGGGTTTGTAAAAATACCCAAGGTTTTTATGATCTGACCATATTTCAAATTGATTTGTTCCTAGCAAGTACTGTCTCCATTATCACAATCCTGTCATGACTGCTAACAACTTGCAATCATATATCTCATAGTTTCTTTCAGTCTCACTCAATGACTATGAGATGAAAGAAACTGGTCTCCAAGAGGAGTCATCCTGTTGTTGGGACAACACTTCTCCAATGGCATATCCTGAGGCATCTACTTCCATTCAGAATTTGTGATCAGCATTGGGTATAGCAAGGATGGGCGTTGACAATATTATCTTTTTTATCTTTTCAAATGCCCCTCTTTCTTCTACTCCCCACTTCTACTCTTTCTTTTTTGTCAACTCTGTTAATGGCTTGGCGACTCTGGCAAAATCCCTGATAAATCTTCTGTAAAAGTTATAAAATCCCAAGAACTATTGAACGTCTTATTTATTACTTGGTTTTGGTCAATCTGTGACTCCCCTGATTTTTGCTGGATCAACTTCCACACTATCTTTTAAAATAATAACCCCCAGATAATCAATCCTTTTTTGATAAAAAAGGCACTTCTTGGTCTGTACCAATAACTTGTTATCCTTTAAAAGTTTGAGCATGTCCATTACAATATCTGAGTATTCTTGTAGTGTTTTGGAGAATATTAGGATATTGTCCATGTAGATGACCACCTTTCCTCTACTGATAAGATCTCAGAATAGTATATCCATCATTAGTTAAAAAGTTGCTGGTAAGTTGCATAAACTGAAATACATCACCAATGGTTTAAATAGCCCTTTATTTGTTCTAAAGGCTACTTTCCACTCATCCTCCTCTCTTATTCTCACATTGTTGTATCCCTATTGAATATCGAGTTTAATGAAGTATGTTGCTCCCTTAACCTTGTCAATTAACTCTTGGATGAGGAGAAGTGGATATTTATTTTTTATTGTTACTTCATTGAGTTGGCAATAGTCTTGTACAGGATATAAAGAGCCATCTTTCTTTTTGACAAAGAAGAAAGGTACTATACATGGTAATTTTGATAGTCGTATTTGTCCTGTTTTTAAGTATTCATCTAAGAATTTGTCAAGTTCTTCTTGCTCCTTGATACTTAGTGAATATACCTTGCAGTCCTTTAATATTGCTCCTGGGACTAATTCAATTGCATGGTCCCAGGGTCATTGTGGTGGTAATTCATCAAAGGCTTTTTTATCAAAGACTAACTCCTTGAATTGCCAATATTGTTGGGGTATTCTTTTTTCAAATTCTTTTTCCACTGTTTCGCTTTTTGTTTCTACTCTTCTCCATGCTTTTTCTTCCAAGTTGACAAACAAGTACTTCTCTCCCTCTTCCAACTCATCATAGTCATCCTCAATCTCTTCTGGCTCTCCTCCTCTAATAACTCTCCTATACCAGGTTTGGCATCTGTCCAGTACTAGTTGTAATGTCTTCCAGTTTATTGATGGATTGTGATATTGAAGCCATTCATATCCTAAGAATACATCGGCTTTGCCAAGATTGGTTACTACAAAAGAGATTTGTTCCATATGGTCTCCAATCTGTTCTCTATAATGAATTGCCAGTTGATACATGAACTAGTACAACTAGAATTGATCAAGGCTATTCGATAATAGGTCTTGGAGAAGTCGATGGTTATTAATTGAATCTTGGTACTGAGTTCTCTATTTCCTAACTTCTAGATCATTTCTGGTTTTTTTATCCTCTCTAACTCTTCTAATACCTCCTTATCCGTCAACTGGTTCAGCTCCTTGACTATCTTTGCATTGCATTCTCTTGAGTAATAAGACCATACTTTTAGGATTAATAATGTAGTTTCTTTATTCTCTTCTCATATCCTTTTTGCAACCCATTCTATTGTAAATCCTTTTGTTTTCCCAAATTTTCTGGCATCAAAATAGTTCAAGAAATCATTTATTGAGAAGTTGGTCAAACATATCTTGGAATCTATAATAGGGACAGGTAAGCTAGTACTTACTCTCTGCCCTTCCCAAAACCCTCTACTTGGCTTCTGATCAACTCTCACATCTCATTAACAGTCAAGTCATCAACTGATTTTTCTAAGTTCAACTTCCTTTCAAAAAACTTTCTCTCTTTTCTTGGTTCAGGGCATTTTGCTACAATATGCCCTTTGATGCCACAATTAAAGCAAATTCCTTACTTATGCATACTATCGATGTCCATAGTATTTGGGTTACATCTATAGGTTAGAGTGGTTGTTGGCATAAAGAGAGGTTGTTCATTCTTTTTCTCTTTCTTAATTACTTGTTTTTCTGACCATTCATTCTTACTTCCAAATTTTATATTTGCTTCTTATCTTGCCCTCTCATAATCTAATGCCATTTTATACTAACTTTCCAGTGAGTTTGAATTCTTCAGTTGTCCAAGTTCTACTAATTTTTAAGCCAAACCTGAATATAGTCCCTTCTTGAAGATTTCAACTAATGCCACCTCGTTATAGCCTGTTAGCTTCTTTCAGGTACAGAAGTTACTCCAATAGTCTTTAACTATTCTAGACCCTTGGCGAAGTTGATGAATCTTCTCAATAACATGAGTCTGGGTTTTAGTAAAAATAAAGAATATTTCTATAGCTTGAGTTATGTCGTTCCAGGAGTTGAATAGAGATTTGTGGGTCATGTTCCTCAACTCAACTTTTTTGTCATCTTCTATCTCTAATTCTCTCCACTTCTTCTGAAAAGGGACAAATTTGGCAATCTTTTCATCAGCCCATTGTTGAGCACGATTGTCTTTTTCCTTTTTTATTTTTCCTAGAGCGATCTTGATTTGTTCCCAATTACTGGAGATGTTATTGCTTTGGAAATACATTGTCATGTATCTATACCATACATTGACTGTTTCAGGATCTCCTTTATAATCATCAGGTTCTTTTATTCTTCTCTTCCCTTTGTCTTTATTTAGTTCCTTTCCTGCCAATCTGAAGAAGAATTGGATATTTTAAAGATATTCATTCTTTTCAGTCTAATCAATATTATTCCAGGTTTGTAGTATTGATTGTCCAAAGAAAAGCATGAAAACAGTGGTGAGGAATGAGGTGATAATGCTGTATGGGATCATGGTGACAATAGGAGTGTTCTCTTAAAGTACCATAGAGTATTATTATGAAGAATGATAGGAAACTTCGGTCTTATGTTACGATCCTACATCCCCAGTGTTCAAGAGTAAAGATTATGCATGCAGAACTAGACCGAAGTTAAAACAACCTATCTACTATATAAGTTCTTATATTGTTACAATATGATTCATGAGTTAATACTGCTACTTATCACAAATGGCCACTTACTAATTTGTGATTGGTTGGTTTGATATTCAAAAGGCTCAAAAAAGTGAAGTTTAGACAAGCAGCAAAGATATTGTTAAGTCTGAGGTCTAATCCTCAGACTATGGGTCCTTATATACATAATTGTGATGGTCTGTGCACTAGTACAAATCATCACCTGATTACTATCTATTGTTCTATATATGGTAGTGTCTTTGTACTAAAATAATGATAACCTAACCATATGGAGGCTGTTCTTTGTTCTAAGAAAAGGACAGATGACTATCTATGGGTAATTAATGAAGTCTATGTACAAACATTGAGGTCTTTATATCTCCACTAATATTAATTGCCTTGAGGTCGTTCTAGGCTCATTCTGAGCATTATAAAGAAGGCTTCTGCTGAGCCTAGAACCAAAGCATCGATCACAGTGGTTTCTGAGATATTAGCGATTTAATAAATGGTAACATAGTGGTTACCAGTTGATCTGCTTAATATCTTGGCCATTATTGATTTCCTTGAGACGTGACTGGTATTGATCAAAAGGTCTTCTTAAGGGTTTTAAGCTGGCTTTAAGGCCGTGGGAATTGTTGAAGAATTGGTGGAGATATGACCGAATGAAGTTTGTGACACTACTGCTGTTATGCTGCAAGCAAATTTTCTGCAGAAGATAACATTTGATAAGCTTTATAACAACAGATTCTTAATTGGAATTTGCTCTAGAACTCTTTTTATATCCTTAGAACATAACACTATATGATAAGTATATTGAGCAGGTAATAATCGACCTAGAGCTCATGTTGAGATCTCGAGAAGCAATTAAGATGAACTAGCATCAGGTTACTAAGAAAGTTACTGAGAGACTATGCTCTAGATCCACTTTTGGATGGACTAACTTAGAAAGATAGTAAATTGATACTCTAGAACTAGTACTACTCAGATGAAAAACTTAGACTAATAGACTTTGTGCTTGTAAATAAGCATTGATGGCATCAGATCAATTATATTTAGATAAATGACCTCTAGGACATAACTTGGAGATACTAAACATTTATTGAGACTTGCTAACTGCTTAACAGATACTCAATAAAGTCCAAATTACAAAGCAGCATCAAGAGCATAATAGGGGAAAACAGAAGAATATTCTAGAAGGAAGCAGCAATGAAAACACGTCATCTTTGATAGGAAGGACTTGGTGAGAGAATATATCATCACAAAGAAAGGAGAGGGCTACATCATTTGTGGGATTTTAGGAGGTCTTAAGACAGAAAGGAGGCAATGGAATCCTAAAAGTAGTAATAGTTTTCCTTTTATATTTTATTTCTTGAGTTTCAGGGCTTTGTAATATTTTAATATAGTATCCAGAGTACAGTTGGATCGGAGAAGAACCTCTGGACTCCTACCTCTATCTACACTGCCTCTGGAATTGTGAATGCGGATCTAATGAGAGTAAGAAGACTGGGACTAGTGGGGTGTCTTGAGAAGAACACAGAATATACCCAGAACTTGATCTAGAGAGAAGATGCAGATATAACTCGGGCAAGCTTTGAAGAGAACAGTAGGCTAGGAAAGCTTGGCTAGGTGCATACTTAGATTACATCATACCCATAAGGTTCAGTGTTAAGGGTGCGGACAAGGGAACAACTGAGTATAGAGGATCTATGAGTAATCAACTAATTGTATTTTCCAGAGGAGCTTTTGTCATGGTATATAAAGGTTAACACCTTAGAAAGGCTATGTAATGACGATCTAGAGAGATCTTACAATCCTTTCACAACTACCAATATATATTTTACTGGAGCTGCATATAATTCTTATTTCTCTAATTATTTATAAACCTTTACCTTTGATAATCTCTTCTCAGACCTTTAGCATACAATTGGGAGCTGGTACATTATTGTTTTATTTGTCCCAGTATGCAATTCCCTTTTGCATCCTTTCACTATGGTTTTGAGTTGTGACTGTGTTCTGAGCAGTTGGCAAAACAGCATATAGTAGTGAAACTCATTATAATAGATCAGTTTGATGATGTATTATTTTTTGTCTTTAAAATTCAGGAAATAATGTCCTTTCTTAAGGCTAGTTGCAAAGGATATTATTACACTCTTTCTTTTTGTTGAATAAGTACTTTTATTATGTTAATATCTCAGATATCTTGGGATCAAGTAGACGACTACCTTTTATTATGTTAATATTTGCAGTTTATAGTAAGCAAAGATTGTAATACAAGAAATGTTGTCTCACCTCAGACATCTTAGGATTGGGTAAACAACTGAGAGAGGATAGTGAGACTGAACTCTATCTAAGCCTACTCTACACTCTTTGGTGTTAGCTTGTGGCCCAGGTGACAGATATCACTATATCAATAATAAGCTGGCATTGATGTTGTAAAATAGAGAAGGAATGGAAGAATAGTGGTGTAAGTGGAATGGAGGAGTTAACAGAATACAGAAGAGAGTGGACATGTCTATTGCATCAGTTCATTGCAATAAGTGTGAGTTTCTATTGGGAAGTATTGGGACATTACTGCTTACTTTTACTTGATCATTGACAAGTTTGTGTCTTGGCTATTTTACTTTGCTAGGGTAATGCCAGAAGTGGATGTTGTTCCTGGTATCTTTGCTCAGATAGAATTCAATAGCAGAGACTAGTGGTATGACCATACTTTTTGGAGGGTCGACTTTGGATTCTAGGATTTTTCTAGCTACAGAGATGGAGTCAGTAATAATAATAATGTCATAAGTATCAATAAGTTTCATGGCTGAAATAAGGCCAATGTGGATGGCCATGAGCTCTGTTTTAACAGACATAACATTGATAAATTGGACTTAAAGCTGCTTGGTGACAGAGTTGTTAGACCAAATGTTAGCAATTGCTGTTACAACATGGAATTTTTTGACATCACCATCTACAATGATGGTGGCATAGTAGGATGAGGTTTATGATGACCTAAAGGCTTGGTTGAGATTTTGTAAGTGATGATAGAGGTCTTTATTGGACAAGGAAGAAGGAGAATAGAAGGTAATTCTACTAGAGAAATAATTGACTATTCTCAAACTAGGAGAAAAAAGTTTGTAAAGGGGATTAAAACATTTATTGATACTATTGAGACATTCATTGATATCCTTAATGGGGCTCTTGAGGTTCACCTGTTGTTTAGTGGTGAGTTTAGGTATAGCAAACCTATGAGGTGGATGGTTTTTTGCATGCTAAGTATCAAGTAAGAAATTAATAGCATGTGAGGAAGGAATGGATGCATAGTGAAGGTAATGTCTGCCATTGAGTTTCCAAAGATGAAGGGTAATGGGAATAAGACCTGTAATGATCTCTATGTCTTCTAAGAGTAATGTTTGAAAGGTGCCTGTGATCTAGAGAACTGCTCTCTACTGTATTTTCTTTAGTTTAGCTATATTTTTACTGATGGGTATGCTCTTAAAGAACCAAAGCTGGAACCCATATAATGTAATTAGCAGAATACATATCCTGTACAAGAGTCATTTTTGAATAGGGAGGTCTCTTGAGGAGTTTCCTAGTATCTTCATAGTATTAAGGGTGAAGAGACATTTAGTAGTATAGAAGTGTGTATGATATTGGAAGTTGAGTTTTTAATTGAAGTAAAAGCCAAGGTAATTGTCATGACTTGGCAAAATGGCTAAGTCATTATTTATATTTACTTTACTTTACTTTTTCTTTTGAACTTACTACATAGAAAAGAGTATGGGAAAGTATTATATCATAAGTATCACATAGTCACAGTCACATGACAAGAAGTCACAGTGTCATGTCACATGATGTGTCATATGATGAGATGGAAAAGTAGTATACAGACCATGTAGTAGTTGTATAAATAGTATACAGAAAATAACAAAAACTCCATCGAATTCTCCTTGTTAACTCAGATAAGGAGTGGGATTAGGAAGTATTTGGATTTGTTGTGTTCTATGACGAGTCCTGCATTAAGGAGAATTTTCAACATGATGTTGTAACTACATAATAAAAATGAAGATGAGAGAAAATAACTCTTCTCTTGGAAAATTAGAAGACTATTGTTAACAAAAAAAAGAATATCAGTTGGAATTTTTTCTTTTAGGTTTTTAATTCTTTTTTTGAATGTTTTTATAATTGGAGCTAGGTATATAGTGGAAATGATGGAGGATAGAACTGAGCCTTGGTCTACTCCAACATTGGTGTTAAATAGTAGAAAAGAAAAATTATTTCATGAATACATAGTTGAGTGATTGGAATGATAGCTATTGAAAAAGCCTATAATATTGGTGTTGAAACTAGCTTTTTTTAGACATGTGAAAAGAAAACTATGGTTGAGAGAAGAAAAGAATTGAGCAATATCAAATACTATAACATTAGTATGGTACTACTTAAGCCACTCTGCATAGATTAGATGTGTAATGTAAATTTCTGCATCTGTAGTAGAACATTGTCTAATATTGCCTAGTTGGTTGGGATCTAGGAAGCCATGAGCTGTCATATGGAATTGAAGTTGATTGCTGATAACTTTTTCAATGAGTTTACCAGTTATGTTTAGGAGGACAATTGGTTAGAAGGATTTAGACATATTGTAAGAGTTCTCATTTGGCTTGGGAATGTCAAATATAGGAAGACAGAGAATGGAGAAAAGGAGTTATAAATAGAATTATACTCTGGGATGGATGTATAGTACTACTTTGGAGAATAAATAATACTTAGCAATGATAGAAAACCCAAAAAAGCAGGCTCCGACAGACAGAATAAAAATGTTGGAGCAAAGTACAACTTTTGATAAATGATCTTGGCTTTAACTTATGTGTTGTGCCCTAGTCTCTGGTTGTGAGGTCAGTCACTTATTTCAAAATAGAAGTAAGTCATCAGAATAGAGGTCCTAGGAATATAGAATAGAGACTGAAGTAGACAAGGATAGGATTAGGATTAATTAACATTAATTTACAAACTAAGGAATTATACTGTAACTACTCAGTACTTATAGGTAGTCTGGAATAGGAGAAGAGTAATCTACTATGCTATTCTACTATTATTAATTTTTAGGAGAATTATTAGGAGAAATAAATTACATAATTGTCAGATTTCCAGAATATAACAGGGAATGATGATAGTAGAGGCAGATTTGAAGTAGGAGGGCCAATACTCTAGGTTAATACAAGCGTTAGCAGTACATACAATTTTCTTTAGGCATGTGTTATTATAGATGAGAGATTTGAGGTGTCTCCAAGAGACATGGTCTGGACTAGGGGTAAAAGAAAAGAAATACTTAGCTATTATATCTCTGAATTCCTGGTTGGAGAAGGGGGACTACTTGATAATTTTTGCTTAAGGGATTTCATTGAGGAAACCAGTATTGATGGGTCTGTTTTCAGCTAAGTTGTATGAGTTGTAGAAGGCATACCACAGGTTAGGTAAGGTATTGCATGGGCAATTTTCAAACGAAATGGATTCGATAACAGGTAGTAACTTTTTCCTGATCTAGTTCATTAAGTTCCATAGTCTCTTATTTGATGATGCAATTTCATGTATCTTGTTATCAAAGAACTTTTCCTTGGTGTCTTATATAGTAGACTTATATTCTTTCTAGCTTTGTATGTCACTTTGCTTCTGATATCTATTAAGGCTATTAGTACATTCTTAATTCTACTACTTCTTGAAATGTTTTATGACACCTTTTAGTTTGGAGTGTTGGTGCCATGCATCATCAAATATGGTAGCTAGTTGTTTAACCATATTTTGAAGATCATCTCTACTTTTGATATTTAATACGTCAAGGTTTTCTATGTCTTACATTATTGATTTGATGAAGTATTTCTCTTCTTTGCTATCTTTTTTTATTGACATAATGCTAATATTAATGTTTACCTCCCTAATGCCCACTTCAATGATAAGAGGGATATGATCTGATGGTTTTTGTAATTCAGAGTGCAAAAAGTGTTGACCAAACCCCATATTAGTGGAAAGAAGAAAGATGAGGTCTAAGATAGAATTAGTACTATGTGGATTGTCAACGTATCTTATAGGGCCTAGGTTAGATGGAAAAGATAACTCTAAGCCTAAGCTGTTAGCAATTGTAATAAGTGTTATGAGAGCCCTAAGAAGGAACAAGTTTCCCATATATTCAAACACTTGATCGCAAACATCAAGTTATACAATGCAGATAAGATATAAATAGCATGGGAACTTAAGTAATCAGATCATGTGACAGGGTCATGTGATTGTAGAATATTCTAGAAGGACATGTGATCATGGACTAGTAGTATACAGCCACTTGTAAAAGTAGTATAAGTAGGTAGTTAAATCTAATAAGGAACTCTATCGAGTTCTTCCTAAACACTTACCTAGAGTGGTCCTTGAGTCATCAAGACTTAGCAATAACAATAAGATTGTCTGTATGAATAGAATAGTAATGGAAATTGGGGTCCCAATTACTGTTTTTGATGTTAAAGTCACCTGTTATAATTATTATGTTTCCAAAGTTCCTAATTGTTAGCAACTGACTTAGAATCTTAGTCTAGGATTTAGACCAAAAGACTTTTCAGGGTTAGAAGAGAACTCAATGGAGTTCTTGCTTGATTCTTTTATACTATTTATACATTTCCTAGCTGTTTGCTCCTATTTATAATACAAGTTCTTTTTCCCATGTCCATTAGTTATTTCTAATCTTTCTCTCATATTACCTGTCATTCCTTTCCATCAGCTGATCCTGTCTATTACCATTATCATAGTCATGTCAATTTATGACAGTACTCCCCTCTTAAGAATTTTTGTCCCAAAAATTTCTTACAGCTCATCATAGATATCTCCCATCTTCCCTATTTCATCATCTTCATTCCATTCTTCTATTTTTCCTTTCTCAAATTCTTCTTTTTCTTCTTCTTTATTGATTTTTTCTAATTTTTCTCTTCTCTTTCTCTTCTATTTCTTCCAATTCCTTTCTAGTCATCCCCAATATTCTTTGTCAAATCTCTTGTTATCCCAGCCATATAATATTTTTGCCATATACCTACCTGGCAGTTCTCTCTCCTTATCTTCTTTATCATTTCTTCTTTTCTTTGCCTTTTCTATTTCATTGTATTCTTTCTCAAATTCTTTGACTAAGTTCTCTGTATTTTCTAGGCTCTCTCTTGGTTCCTAGGTATCTTCTTTCATTGTATATCCTTTTCACTGTACCAAATATTGATCTCTTCCTCTAAATCTTTTTTTTAAAAATATTTTCTCCATTTCATATTCTTCTTCTCCTTTGATTATAACTGGTACTAGTCGTTCCTTTTTTTGATCTTCTATTTGATCTTTGTATCTCTGTACTCTACTGATATTGACTATTAGATGTATTTTAATTGTACTTGGTAAATCCAGTTCTATTGTGTTTGTTGAAATGACCCCTTTTACTTAGTATAGGCCTACAAAATGTTTTGTCAATTTTTCCAATTGTCTTCTCTTTATTTTATGCTTAAGAGCACCTAGTTTCCTACTCAATATTCTTCTACTTTTCTTTTTCTTTTATTGGCATATCTTTTTATCTTCTCCTGGCTCTTTTTCAGTGCCACTTCTGCTTTCTCATGTACTTTCTTTATTCTTGTCACAAATTCTTCTGCCTTCTCAAATTTTCCCTTTTTTCTTATCTCAAATCCCATGCATGGATCTCATCTATTATTTGCTCTGAACAGCAATACTTTTGTACTAGTCTACACCTTATTGTTATATGCAAACTCTACTATTACTAATCAATCTGGCCATTACTCTTGTCGATGGTTGATGAATATTCTTAAGTATTGTTCTAAGTTTTGATTTATCCTTTCTGTTTGGTTGTCTATCTGTAAGTGGTAGGCTGTCAACAACTTGGTATCTATTTCCAACATTCGATTTAACTTCTTTCACTGAAGTCTTTTCTGTAGTTGGCATAAAGTGTGCCATTTTTGTCATTCTATCATATACTACCAATATACTGTTATATCCTTGTGCTAGTAGTAGCTTTGTGATGAAATCTGCTAAAATATGGGTCCAGGATTTTTTTGGTACTGCATTTGGCATGAGTTTTCCTGTGGATGCCTCTGTTCAATTCTTATTTCTCTAGCATATATCACATTCCTCTGTATACTTCTTGACTTCTTTTGTCACTTCTAGCTACCAGAAATTTCTAGTAACCAACTCCATTGTCTTCCACTATCCTTCATACCCTCCTACTAGTATATCATGATGTAGCCAGATTATTTCTGCTCTTAACTTTTTGTCTCTTAGAACATATACTTTTCTGTTCCTTAGCATAAGTCTACTTTTTTCTCTCCACTCTTTGTCTCTTAGCATTTTTACTTCTGTCTGTTTCATTTCTTCTACTACTTTTACCACTTCATTGTCTTTTGCCTTTGACTTTCTTATTTTCTCCAATAAGTCTACTCCCTCTATTACTACTTCTATTACTTGCATTGCTCTTACTTCTAACTATTCCTTTTTCAACAACGTTTTATTCTTGTTGTCCTTTTTCACTTTCTTTTGCCAGTCTGGTCATCTACTCAAACTATCAGCTTTTCCCATACTGGATCCTAGCACATGTTTGAGCATAAAATCAAATCTAGATAGGTATAGAGCCCATTGCACTTGTTTATGATTTAACTTTTGATTACTCATAAAATATTTCAAATTTTTGTGGTTGCTTCAGATCTCAAATTTGTTCTGTGCTCTTTCTAGCAGATGTCTCCACTCATCTAAGCATCTAACTATTGCCAATATCTCTCTATTATGAATTTCATAATTCCTCTTCACCTTATTTAGTGATTTTGAGATAAAAGCTACTGGCCTCTACTTTTCATCCTCACTTTTCATAAATAACACTTCTCTTGTCATGTATTCTAACGTATTTGCCTCTATCCTCATTTCTTTATCCAAGTCTAGTACCACCAATACTGGTTGCGTCATGAACATCTGCTTCAACTGCTTGAATGCCCTTTTCTATTTATTTCCCCAATTCCATTTTTTGTCCTTTCTAACTAACCTATGTATTAGCTTAGCTATTTTGGCAAAGTCCTTGACAAATTGTCTGTAATAATTTGCTAATCCTAGGAACTTCTGTATCTCTTTGACTGTTTTTGGTTTTGGCCATTTTAGGACTTCTACTACCTTTTTTTCTGTATCTTAATTCCTCCTGATCCCATTACTAGCCCCAGGAAATCAATTTCTCTTACTTTCCATACACATTTTTCAGGCTTTATGTAAAGGTCATTTTTCTCTATCCTCCTTAACACTTCCTCTACTATTTCATTATGCCACTTCTCGTCCTCTGTTCCTACTAAGACATTGTCCATAAACACAGCTACTTCTCTAGTATTTATCAGGTCCCTCAAAATGTCATTCATCATTGCCTAAAAAGTTGTAGGCAAGTTTGTATACTCCTAAGTATATTGTGAATGCTGCCTTCCACTCATCTCCCTCCTTTATTCATACATTGTTGTACCTCCATCTTAGATCTATCTTTGTAAATACCCTTTTTGTTCCCATAGTGTCAATAAGGGTCTGAGATTAATGGTAAGGAATAATTGTCCTTGACTGTCCCCTTGTTGAGATACCAATAATCTTGTACCATTTGGTTCTTTCTATCTTTCTTTCCTATAAAGAAGACTGGTAAAGTTTGGGGTGATTTTGAGGGTCTAATATACCCTTTTTTTAGCTGCTCTTCTATAAATTCTCGTACTTTCTCTTTCTCTTGCCTTGACATTAAATATATCTTTTCTTTCTTTGAGACAAAATCCTCTTTTAGATTAATTGCATAGTCCCATAGCTTTCTCTTTAACATCCTTTCCAACTCTGCTTTCTCAAATACTTTTAGCCACCTATGAAATTTCTGTGGCACCATTTCTTTTACTTTCTCTCTATCTAGCTCAATCTTCTTGTTGAACTTTTCTTCCATTGTCTATTCCCACTTGTTTCTATTAGCTTTTTCCACATTTCTTATTTTCTTCCCTAGCTTTTTCCTCCACTCTATATCTTTTTCTACCACCAGGTTTTTTCCACAAAGGGATAGACATCTTATCATCTTTACTTCTCCTATCTCCCAATTTATTTCCAGGTTATGCATGTCATAGAAAAGTGACTACTAAATAGTGTCATGGAAGTATAACAAAATACCTGTTCAAATGAACTACATAAATAGCTGGACCCTTGTTAGCAAGTAGCCTTGCTAACATTGTCCTTTTGGTGTAGTGGTAAACCATACAGTATATGACTACTGGTCCATAGCACAACTATAACAGTTACTATCACAAATGGTCACTTCCTATTTGTGATGGGTGCTTTGATACTTTAAAGAGTTCAAAAATGCAAAGTTAGACAAGTGACAAAAGATGTTGTTAAGTCTGAGATCTAATTCTCAGACTATGAGTCCTTATATACAGAATTGTGATAGTCTGTACACTAGGACAGATCATCATATACTACTACCTATTGTTCTACATATGGTAGTGTCTTTGTGCTTAATATAGTGATAACTTAACCTTATAGAAGCTGTCCTTTGTTCTAAGGAAAGGACAGATAACTATCTATGAGTAATTAATAAAGTCTATGTGCAAACATTGAGGCCTTCATATCTCTACTAATAATGATTGCCTTGAGGTTGTTCTAGGCTAATTCTGAGTATTATAAAGAAGGCTTTTGCTGAGCCTAGAACTGAAGCATCAATTGTGGCAGTTTCCGAGATATTAGCAATTTAATAAACAGTAACATAGTGGTTACCAGTTGATCTGCTTAATATCTCAGCCAATATTGATCACCTTGAGACATGACTAGCATTGGTCAAAAGGTCTTTTTGAGGGCTTTCTGTAGCTATTGAGACTGTGAGAATTGTTGAAAAATTGATGGAGATATGGCTAAATGAAGTTTATAACAGTATATTTACTTTGTTCATAATGGGGTTGAGGTCAACATGTTGATTAGCAATTGGAACAATAGCTTGCTCTCTTGAGGGGCCCTTGGTAGTAGCTTGGATTTTCCTAGTTTTATTTGTCAGTTTATCCATTGATGTGCTATAAATTTCTATTATCTTCTTATTTGGTAATACAGAAAAGACTTCTTTGATTTTGAGGATGTTTGCAACTGACACAGTAGCCTAGGCAAATGATTTGATGGATGTTTCATTGCTCTTCACATTTTTGTAGAACTTGGACTTTTTAAGTTGTTCCACATTAGAACAAGGAGGGAGGGATAAGAGGACATTTCTGATTATTCTGTTGTGAGGTTAGCTCAGAGCCTAGGTATGTTTAGGGATGTTCTTGGTAAATTTTTGTTTGACTATATTCCTGAAGAAGATCTTGTTCATAATATAGAGTTGGTCTCAACTCAACTCATATATAGCAAATAAGAAGAACCATACTGCTTCATCAAAGGAGTTGAGTTATAGGACGTCATTACTACTTTGATTATTCAATTTCCTTTGTCTTAGGAAGATAGCCATGTATTGGAGAGACATTGATATATTGGTGACATTGCTTCACAAGAACTCATTAGTGCTGAAAAAAGATATGATACTGAAATTTCTGTTGATAAGGCTAAATTATAGCTAGGATTTTTCCTGTTTTCTTGTTAAATTAAAGTTTCCCAACTACTGTCTAGATAGCGGTGAATATAAAAGTTTTTAATAAGTAAAGTATGTGATCTTCTAAGAAAGTACCCTAGTCAACACTGTGTATTAGCACGGTATCTCTCATGCAAATTTATGGGGAAATTAATTCAGAAGATAAAGGTGAAAAGAAGTTGTTTAAATAAAGTTCTACCAATGTACTATAGTAGCAGTAATATTCAAAATCCAATTCTCAATTCTAGACTACTATTTATACCCTGTTCCTGAGTCTTGCCTGCTTGGTATTATTCTAATGCCCTATTTCAAAGTTGTCCTCATAGTAGTACTCTTTGGCTATATGTGTAGTGATTTAGCCAGAGACAACTTAATCACTCTCCAAGTCCAAGTTGACAAGAAAAACTCAATAGAGTTTCCAGTTGATTTTCTACACTATATATACAACTACTATTGTGACTATATACTTCATCTTCTACAGTCCTCATGTTACTCATCATGTGACTACCCTGTCACATGTTATGACTGTGACTTGTGACCAATATCACACCTTTTGTGACTTTGTGACAGTAATATAACTCTTTTTCCATGCTTTTTTTTTTTTAAATCAGCAATTTATTACACAGGGCATAAAGATAGTCTGTGGCAGTATAGAGAAAGGGAGACTACAGACCCTTAATACATATTGTAAATGCATCTCTTATACTAACTAAGTATGAGGCAAAGAAGCATAGGTACCAAAAGAAAGAAAAGACTAATTATAGAAAAAGGAAAAAGACCTAGCTTTCAACACATGTATTTGCCATACCGACTTAACTCCTACTCTATGTTTCAGGCCCTAATCAAACAACCCTCCCACATTGCATGTAAAATCACAGATACTATTTCCAGTACTCTAGTGAGATCTCCTTTTAAAAAGATACTAGTGACTTCTACTACGAGCCAAAGCTCTATGTGGAAAGGCCAAGGACAGTTTATACTATTCCAGTCTCTCCTGGTTGGCTTACCTAAAATTGCCTCCCTAACAAGGTGTAGGTGAGGAGCAAGGCGTCTCACCTGTGAGTGAGTACTAGGACTCCTTTTTGTAGGTCATAGAGAAACTAGGTACCCTCAAGTGGCTATTAACCATTAGTGTCTTGATATGTGACTTCAGGACAACATATAGGGAAAAGGGCCAGAGGCCAAGGGTATCATAGACTTCCCAGAGCTTAGTGTACTCCTTCTAGTCCATCCTATTTACAGAAATGACTACTTGAAGTATCTTTCTATGAACCAAGAGGCTTACAACTTGACAAGTCTCTACCAGGTTGAAGGTGCTGAACATGTGGCACAGTGCTCACACATCTAGCATAATAAAGAAGGAAAAGATGCTGCCTCAAAGAACAGGTAGAGATAAACATCAGAAGATGAATGTCACAAACTTCATTTGGTCATATCTCCACCAATTCTTCGACGATTCCCACGATCTCAAAGCCAGCTTAAAGCCCTTAAGAAGACCTTTCGATAGATACCAGTCACATCTCGAGGCGATCAATAATGGCCGAGATATTAAGCAGATCAACTGGTAACTGTTAGGGCTCACTCCGCACACAAGGCAGAGACACTAAGAAGCTAGTGGATAGATCCGGAAGCTAAGGTGATATTCAACTGAGGTATATCTATGACAGCCGACTAGTACTTATACTACTAGACCACCAGGCACCGTTCTCATGGTACCTGACCAGTATTCTCACATTGTCCAATATTAGATATACAGGAACACACAAGATGTCAATCATGAGAGAGGAAGGAAGACAGTGGGAATGCGATCGGAGAGATAGCGGCTCTTAGGTGGGAACCTACTCACGTCACTAAGCATAGCCCTAGGGTAGTCCCCTTACAGTAACCACTAT
>Ga0153996_1000410_pt1 | contig 19514 bp, 17 predicted proteins | sample TSNC080MetaG_FD_104728 | JGI IMG/M metagenome (GOLD analysis project Ga0153996, IMG submission 104728) | Attine ant fungus gardens microbial communities from North Carolina, USA - TSNC080 MetaG | ecosystem: Host-associated > Fungi > Mycelium > Unclassified | place: USA: North Carolina, Lumber...
ATCCCGCTCATTCGCTGGAGATAGTTAAGCGCCACACGTTCACCCGAAAGCAAAGCTCTGATGTCTCCGGTAACGACACCCATAAGCTGACCGTTTTTGATTTCATCGCCATCCCTGAGCTCGGAGGTCAGCCTAGTGTCGGGGTCCAGGATTTTAAAAACTCTTTCGAATACGGGAAGTCCCGCAAGCACACCATCCTGTTTGCATATAAGATCTACCTGTCCGGGTTTTGCTTCACGTATCAATGCGTTTGTCGAAACATCTTCGCAGGTTATGTCCTCCTTGAGGGCGAGCCTTATTAAATCGTCGGCTTGAAGGGTTAATGTAATTTCATTCATAATTTTATTTCATCCTTTCAATAGAATTTAAGATACTTTTTCTGTATTCATTAAACAGTCTGTCCTGGTCCTCGTACCTGCTGAAATCCGGTGCCGGTATGTATGGTCTCTCGCCGCTGTCTTTTCCGAAGGTGATATCCTGTGCAGCCCTCTGTGCAAATACAAGAGACTCCAGAAGCGAGTTGCTGGCAAGGCGGTTTCGCCCGTGTACACCATTGCAGCTCGTCTCACCGCAGGCGTAAAGCCCCGTCATTGAAGTTTGGCTTGAGAGATTCACTTTAATGCCGCCCATAATATAGTGCTGAGCAGGGACGACAGGGATCGGCTCCTTTAGGACATCTATCCCGATTGTAAGGCAATACTCGTATATATTTGGAAAATGTGATAATATTGTATCCCTGCCGATTGGACGCATATCCTCCCAGACAAAATCCGTGCCGTCCGTTTCCATCTGCCTGAGGATTATCTGACTGAGCCTGTCTCTAGGCAGAAGTTCGTCTGTAAACCTCTGCATGTTTTTATCGTAAAGAAGCCCTCCCACACCCCTGACGGATTCCGAGATCAGAAACCGCCGGCCCTTCTCCCTGGTGTACAGTGCAGTGGGATGCATCTGAATATAGTTCATATTTTCCAGTTCAATTCCATGTCTCAAGGCTATTGCGAAGGCATCCCCCGTTATGTGCGAATGATTCGTGCTGTGGGTGTACAAGCCGCCTAAACCGCCGCAGCACAGTACTACGACCGGGGCGCGTATCGCCGAGATCCGCTTATTTTTATCAGATACCACTAATCCGCTGCAGGTATTGTCTGTCTCTATAATGTCAAGCATCGTGACATTTTCCATTATTTCTATATTTGTCAGCGCTCTGACAGCGCGGAGCAGCGTCTGAACGATCTCCCTGCCTGTGATATCCTTGTGGTACATGATTCTGGAGCAGCTATGCGCTCCCTCCTTCGTATAGGCAAGGCTTGAGTCCGGCTCTTTTTGAAAGCGGACGCCCCTGCGCATAAGTTCTTGAAGCACCGTGCCGGAGGATCGTATCATCAGGTCAACCGCCTGTCTGTCGTTTTCGTAGTGACCGGCCTTTAAGGTGTCCTCAGTAAAAATTTCATAGTCTTTTTCTCCCCGCAATACACAGATGCCTCCCTGTGCGAGATATGAATCTGAGGACTGCGTATCGCTTTTGGTTAACATCGCAACCCTTACAGATGAGGGCAGATGCAGTGCGCAGTAAAGTCCTGCGGCACCAGTTCCGACGATAATAACGTCATAATCCATTTTGTTTTCCCCTTTGAAACGCATTCACTTAATACTCTGATCGCAAACTGAAATTGAGTTAAGAGCCTTGTGATATTTTGGTAATGCAGCTCATTATATCACTCTCCACCTTTGCTGTCAAGACACCTGACATGCATATGTAATGTCAAGGGATGACCTGAAGATAATCGGATGGTAAACCGCTTTCTTGATAACTTTTACTCTAAAGTAATTGTTATAAAAAGATAGGATTGGTGAAATGTAACAAAGAAGGAAGAAGGATTTAGTGATAATTGTGCATTGACACTAAAAACTGTAATTGGTACAATAAGAATCGTAAATTTACAGTAGAACAAATGATTTTTAGGCGAGGTGTTCACGTGACCATCGTTAAAAAAGCGTCATTCTTGGAAAAAGACATGTCGTCGGGAATGACAGACAACTGAATAAGGATTCTTATGTTAAAGGAGGAATGGCAGCCTGAGAGGTCTGCTGAAACGAAATGAAAAAGATTCGAATTGGTTCTATAGGACTTGGAAGACTGGGATATGAACATGCGGCAAACATTGCAACCCGGGTCCCGGGGGCTGAACTGGCGGCTTTGTGTGATGTGGATCAGGAGAAGCTTGCCGCGGTATCTGCGGAACTGAATGTGCAATCTACATATGCGGATTTTGCTGAGATGTGCAGAAACCCTGATCTCGATGCCATCTGTATTGTTTCACCATCGGCACTGCATGCTGAGCACATCCGTATTGCGATGGAGAACGGCAAGCATGTATTTTGTGAAAAACCGCTTGATACTACCGTAGAACGCTGCATCGCGGCGGAGAAGATCGTTCAGGCGCATCGGGATAAGATATTTATGCTGGGATTTATGCGTCGTTATGATTATTCTTACCGTAAGGCCAAAGAAAAGGTCGATCGCGGAGAAATCGGCCGGCTCGTATTAATTCGGGCTTATACGCAGGACCCGCTTTCGCAGATTGAAAATACACTCAAATTTGCACCTCACAGCGGCGGGCAGTTCTTGGATATGTGTGTGCATGATATCGATTTGTGCAACTGGTTTACCGGCGGACAAAAACCGAAAAATCTGTGGGCGGTCGGTGGGTGTTTTGCTTATCCTCAGTACCGTGAGTGGAACGACGGGGATAATGTAAGCTGCCTGATCCAATATGAAGATGAGACCATGGCATTTTTATTTGCCGGCCGGGCAGCCGCCCATGGCTGTAATGTTGAAACCGAGATTGTCGGCACAGAGGGAACATTGAGAATCGGCTCGGTAGGAACTGACACTCTGCTGGAAGTCCTCGATGTGAATGGCGTATGCCGTGAGTGCTATCCGGATTTCCTGGATCGCTGGCATGGTGCGTATATAGCTGAACTTGAAGAATTTGTAAAATGCATAAAAGAAGACCGTCATCCGCAAGTGACGGTCTCCGATGGAACGATTGCATCAGAAACAGCATACCGGTGTAAGGAATCGTTTGAAACCGGAAAAATGCTGCCTTTTAGAGATGCATAATTATTTTAGAATGGAGAGATAGATTTGTCAATTACATTTAAACAGCTTGCAGAAATTTGTGGGGTATCACGTGCTACGGTAGACCGTGTCATTCATAATCGCGGAAAGGTTGCTCCGGAAGTCGAGCAGAGGATTCGCCGAGCCGCGGAGCAGTATGGTTTTCAGCCGAATCAGGTGGGAAAGGCATTAGCCCGCGCCCGCAATCCGATTAAAATAGGTGTTCTGGTCCACCTGTCACGGATCGAATTCTTTCAGGAGCTGCTGGAAGGAATCTACGCCGGACAGAAAGAAGTGCATGCCCTGGGCGGTGAGGTCATTATCAAAGAGCAGAGAGACTTTGATGCCGAAGGACAGATCCGCCTTCTGGATGAAATGATCGCCGAAGGGGTAAATGGCATTGCCCTGCCTCCCGCACAGTCAAGCCGTTTGTGTGATCGGCTGAATAGCTTAAGTCAGTCGGGAATCCCGATTGTGACATATAATACAGAGCTGGAAGGATTGAACAAGCTTTGTCATGTCGGTGTGGACAACGTGCAGGGCGGGCGGATCAGCGCTTACCTTATGAACCTGCTTCTGTGCGGGAATGGCGGGAAGGTTCTGCTGATCAGCGGACATCAGACCCAGCAGTCGAATTATCAGCGGGAGGATGGGTTTCGGCTTGAATGTGCCTCCCGCTTCCGGAACATTGAAGTAGCTGCTGTTAAGATGAATGCTGATGAGGAAAAAAAGGCATACGATATTACGATGCAGACAATTCGGGAAATCCCCGATCTGGACGGTATTTATATGATTTCCAACGGCCTTGAAGGAACCTGCCGGGCCTTGGAAGACTGCGGCATGGCGGGAAAAATTCAGGTGGTTGCATGTGACCTGGTGCCGGTAGCCAGAAAGTATCTTGAAAAAGGGGTGCTGCAGTTTGTGATCGATCAGGATGCCCACAGCCAGGGAAGTATGCCGTCAAAAATATTATTTGATCATCTCTTCAGTAATACAAAACCATCAAGTGACCGTATCATCGGTCAGTTTGGGATTAAGACCCGATATAACTTATAACAATGGATAATAATAGGAGGAATCTATTATGAAGAAAAAGGTTTTAGCATTGTGTATGGCAAGTGTCATGTGTGTGGCTCTGGCGGCCTGCGGCGGAGACTCCGACGGCGGAGAAAGCGAACAAACCGGCAGTTCTGATGTTGAAAGCGGTAATTCGGAAAGCCAGACATCAGACGGCGGGGAATTAAATATTAATGTTATTTTAAAGACAACTGCTTCTGAATACTGGGGATACGTACTGGCCGGCTGTGAAGCGTACGGTAAAGATCACCCTGATGTAAAGGTGGATGTACAGGGAGCATCGTCAGAGACGGCTTACGATGAGCAGCTGAACATTATTGAGACCAATCTGGCTTCCAATCAGTACGATGGTTTCGTAATTGCGCCGCTGCAGGCCGATATGGTCGTAAAGCAGATCGCCGGAACCGCGTATCCGATTATCGCCGTTGATACAGAAATTGAAGCGCCGGAAGTATTATCATTCGTCGGTACCGGTAATGAAGAAGCCGCATTCAGCGGTGCGAAGAGTGCGGTTGAGATGGCTAAGGAAGCCGGGTGGACCGAGTTGAAAGCCATCTCTATCTCCGGAGTACAGGGGGATTCTACTGCGACGGCCCGGCTGAATGGCTATCAAAAGGGGGTTGAGGATGCCGGCGGTGAATTTCTGAGCGATGAAATCCAATATGCGGACGCCGTTGCTGATAAAGCATACAGCTGTATGGAAGCGGTTATCCAGAACCATCCCGAAGGCATTGCAATGATTCTCTGCAATAATGATGATATGGCAATTGCTGCAGCTCGTGCTGCAGCCGGTAACCAAGCCTATGCGGATACTGTGTTTGTGGGCTTTGATGGAATCCAGTCTGCCTGCGAGGCGATCCTGGCGGGCGAAGAAACCATGTCGGTTGCCCAAAATGCATATGAAATGGGATATAAAGCCGTTGAGGCTTGTGTTGCAGCAATTAATGGAGAGACGGTTGAATCCTTTATCGATTCCGGAAGCTCGGTGGTTACCAAAGAAAATGCGCAGGAGCAGCTTGATACTCTGAAGTCTTATCTTAACCCATAAGAAGCACGCTGCGCGAACTTCTCATGGTTCGCGCGCAGTCGCCAAATGTGAGTCCGCTCACATTTGGCTGGTTGCTTCCGCGAAAATTATGCGTGACAGCAATTGTGATGAGGCCTTGAAGGAGGAAAAGCATGAGTGAATATGTTGTGGAACTCAAAGATGCAACAAAGCGGTTTCCCGGTGTCGTGGCGCTGAAAAATATGAGTTTGTCGGTTAAACCGGGCGAGATCTTAGGATTAATCGGTGAAAACGGTGCGGGAAAATCTACGCTGATAAAGGTGTTAACTGGTGTACATCAGGCAGATGAAGGCAAAATCTGCGTGAATGGTGAAGAGCAGCACTTCCGTAATCCCAATGACTCTGCGGCGGCCGGAATAGCCTGTGTATATCAGGAACTAAACATTGAAAAGCTGCTTAGTGTAACAGACAATATTTTTATTAATAAATGGATACGTAAAAAATCAGGATTGCTCGATTATCATGCGATGCATAAACAGGCCAAAGAAGTTATGGCATCGCTGGGAATTGACATTGATCCTGCAAAAGCTGCCGGCACACTCGGTATGGGTGTGCAGCAGATGATTGAAATTGCCAAAGCAATCTTAATTGATGCCAAAATGATCATTATGGACGAACCGACTTCATCGCTGGGCGAAAAGGAAGTGGAACAACTGATGAAAATCTGCCGGAAACTTCGTGACCGGAACATCAGTATTGTATTTGTTTCCCATAAGCTGGAAGAACTTTTCGAACTTTGTGACCGGGTAACGGTAATGCGTGACGGGGAGCATATCTGGACCAAGGAAATTGATCAAACCGATAATGATGATCTGATCACAGCCATGGTCGGACGCTCTATGGATAAGCAGTTTATCAAAGAATTCGGCCAGAAAGGTGAAGCTACCTTAATGGTTGAGAACTTGAAAGAAGGAGGCGTTCTGTTTGACGTTAGTTTTGAAGCCTATGCCGGTCAGATCCTCGGCTTTGCCGGTCTGGTCGGAGCTGGGCGGACAGAGACCATGAGGGCGATTTTTGGCGCCGATCCGATCGATAGCGGAAAGATTTACATACATGGCAAAGAAGTTAAAATCAATAGCCCGCGGCAGGCTATTAAAAATGGAATCGCTTTTTTGACGGAAGACAGAAAGGGACAGGGGCTCGTTCTGGCACAAAGTGTGCAGATGAACCTGATCCTTGCCAATCTTTCGGGGTTTTCCGACGGGCCGTTTCTGAACCAAAAAAAGATCGAAGAGACCGGTGCGGCTAATATTTCGGCTCTTCGTATCAAGACCCCATCTCAGCTGGAAGTTGCGGGCCAGCTTTCAGGCGGAAATCAGCAGAAGGTGGTTATCGGCAAATGGATTAACAGTGATGCGGACATATTTATCTTCGATGAACCGACGCGCGGGATTGATGTCGGTGCCAAGGTTGAGGTGTACAATGTTATGAACAGCCTGGTTAAGGCAGGTAAATGCGTGATCATGATCTCGTCTGAAATGCCGGAGATTCTTGGAATGTCAGACCGGGTTGTAGTAATGCGCAGCGGCAGCGTGATGGCGACGATGGATCGTGACAGTAAGCATTTTAACGAAGAGGATATTATGAAAGCTGCGTGGGGAGGAAAGGTAGATGGATAAAGCGAAAGTAAAATCAAAAAGCAATTTAATGAATAGATTGGGCTCACTGGCGGCACTGCTGGTATTGTGTGTAATACTGGCGTTTGCAACACCGAACTTTCTGACCCAATCGAATATTATGAATATTTTCAAACAGACATCGGTAAATGCGCTGATTTCAACGGGGATGCTGGTGTGTCTGATTACGGCAGGGATAGATTTATCGGTTGGTGCGAATGCAATTTTTTGTACCTGCATCATGGGAATGCTGCTTCAGCGCGGGGTTACCAACCCGTTCCTGATGATTCTGGCCGGAGTACTGGCCGGGGTTTTGGTTGGTTTTATTAACGGAACATTACTGACCCGCCTGGATTTGCCGCATCCTTTTGTATCGACGCTGGGGATGAAGAACGTGTTGTGGGGAATGGCGCTGGTCGTGGTAAATTCACAGATCGTCTCAGGCTTCCCAGCACAGGTGACCTGGCTTGGCTCGGCGACACTGCCGAATAGAATTCCGATACTGGGTGGATTTCCGGTTAGTTTCCTGCTGGTAATTGTTATCTTTGCGGTTATGGGTGTATTTTTATCGAAGACGTCACTGGGCCGCTCGATCTATTGTGTCGGCGGCAACGCGGAAGCGGCACGCCTTTCAGGGATTCGATCAGCCAACGTGCTGACCTTCTGCTATACTCTGTCAGGTTTTATGTCTGCTTTAGCTGCTATCGTCCTGATCGGGCGAGGCGGAATTGCTAATGGTGCGAATGCGACCCAGCCTTATGATACCGATGCCATCGCCGCCTGCATCATCGGCGGCGCATCTTTTAACGGTGGGAAAGGGACCATGAGCGGTACTTTGATCGGCGCTTTGATCATCACGGTGATCCGCAATGGTCTGCAGCTGCTCAGTGTTTCTACTGCAGTACAGAATATTGTCATCGGTCTCGTGATAATCCTGGCGGTTCTGATTGATGTAACCCGGGAAAAAATGGAGGCCAAGGCCCGCAGACTGGCAGCGGCGTAATATAACCGAATCAAGGAAATCCCCCGCTTCAAATATGGTGAACTTTAAGTTGCGATGGGAATTCGCTTGTGTCAGGTGGTGCTAAAGCTCCATCTGACAAGCTGCGGCAGCAGCTATTCGATTATGAGAAAGTAACGAAGCGGATTGCGAATAAATCATATAAGATTAGATTATTTATATCCGCTTGACAGAAATATAATAGACATGAATAGGAGAAGCTTATGTTGAAGATTGGTGTGATTGGCTGCGGAGCCATCGGAAGGGAGCATATTCGTCGCTTTACCCATATGATCCCAAATGCAAAAGTGGTCGGCTGCTCGGATTATTATCCTGAAGCGGCACGAGATACAGCGGACCGATACGGTATTGCAGCAGTATACGAATCTGGTGAAGAATTAATTGCAGCATCTGAAGTGGAGGCGGTGGTAATTACGTCCTCTGATGATTCCCATGCGGGGTATGTGCTGGCGGCGCTGCGGCAGGGAAAACAGGTGTTTTGTGAAAAACCGCTGGCGCAGTCGGCGGCGGATTGTGAGCAGATTATTGAGGAGGAGCTGAAGCACGGCCGCCGTTTGGTGCAGGCCGGTTTTATGCGGCGGTATGACCGCGGATATGCTGAGATGAAACGGGTCATTGATTCAGGAGAATTGGGAGCGCCGCTGATGATCCATGCATGCCACCGCAATGTTTTCCAGACAGAAGGATTTCAAACGGAAATGGGTATTACCAATGTAGCGATCCATGAACTGGACATCTGCCGCTGGCTGCTGGATGATGAATACAAAAATGCGCAGGTGCTGAAAGTGCGTCAGTCCTCGCTTTCTACAAAAGGCTATGACAACCCGCAGATCGTATTGCTGGAAACCCGGAATGGTTCCCGGATCGATGTCGAGATCCAGGTATCGGAAGCGTATGGCTATGATATTCAATGCCAGGTGGTTTGCGAGAAAGGTACTCTGAATCTTCCGGATCCCAGTGCGGTAACGAAGCGTACGGAGGCAAGCCGTTCTTACCCGCTTTTAACCGATTGGGCTGACCGTTTCATTGAAGCATATGATATTGAGCTTCAGGAATGGGTGAATGCCGCGGAGGGCGGAGAGCTGACCGGCCCGTCGGCATGGGACGGATATGCGGCCTGCGTGGCCGCTGATGCTCTCAACCGCTCCCGGGGGACCGGGGTGTTTCTGCCGGTGGAGATGATAACGAAACCGAAGTTGTATAAAACCAGACAGGAGGAATGCGGGAATGCTGGATAAAAATAAAGTTAAGTTGGGAATTGCACCGATCGGATGGACCAACGATGATCTGCCCGAGCTGGGTGCGGAAAACACATTTGAACAGTGTGTAAGCGAGATGGCATTAGCGGGTTTTACGGGAACAGAAATCGGAAACAAATATCCAAAAGATCCGGCTGTGCTAAAGAAAACCCTGGAGCTACGGGGAATGCAGGTGTGCAATTGCTGGTTTTCCACATTTTTCACAACCCGGCCGGAGGAAGAGACTATTGCAGAATATCGGAAACAACTGGATTTTCTATACCAGATGGGCGCCGAGGTAATTGGGTGTTCGGAGCAGGGAGGCGGAATTCAGGGACAGCAGGAGCCGATATTTGGTGGGCAGAAGCCGGTGTATTCTGATGAGCAGTGGAGCCGTTTGTGCAGCGGAATGAATAAACTGGCTGAGATTGCGGCAGAAAAGGGAATGAAATGCAGCCTGCATCATCACATGGGGACCGGAATCCAGACTCCGGAGGAAATTGACAGATTTATGAAAGGAACGAATTCCAATGTATATCTGTTGTTTGATTCCGGTCATATATATTTCTCGGAAGGAACCCAGGAAGCGGTAGATGCGCTCATTGATAAATATATTGACCGGATTGCCCATGTCCACTTAAAAGATGTGCGGGCATCCAAGCGTAAAGAGGCTCTGGAAAAAGAAATGTCCTTCTTAGATGCGGTGAAAAATGGAACTTTTACAGTACCAGGGGACGGTGATGTGTCTTTTGACCATATTTTCAAAGCACTGGAAGAAAACCAGTACAGCGGCTGGATGCTGGTGGAAGCAGAGCAGGATCCGGCGAAGGCTAATCCGCTGGAATATGCGATGAAAGCGCGGGAATTTATCCGAGTGAAAACGGGAATTTAGCTTGTACTGATGGGGGTAGATTAGGAAAGTATAATAAATGAAAATAGTAATGCAATTAATCCTTGCGTGCATTTTGCGTGTGTGATATAATGTGAACACTAAATCACATGATTGGGGTGGCTTCAAAATGGCAGGGACAATTCAAGATATTGCGGAAATAGCGGGTGTATCCAGAGGAACGGTGGATCGTGCCTTAAATAAGCGCGGACGTATTAATAAAGATGTGGAAGAGCGGATTTTGCAGATCGCCGATGAAATCGGATATATTCCGCGCAAGAGGAAGAGTGAAAAAAGTGAAAAAATAAAAATCGGTGTCGTTACACAGCTTTCCGAAGCTCCTTTTATGATTCGAATCAGAAAAGGAATCAACGATGCGGTGAAGGAAACGGCGGCTAAAAAAGCGGAGCTCCTGATTGAAGAGTGTGATAATGTAAATGAAGAAAGCCAGCTTACGGCCTTAGAGGTTCTGGAGAATGCCGGCGTTTCGGGTATTGCGATCATGCCGGTGGAGGGGAGCGGTATCCGGGCCAAGATCAATGAACTGGTGGAAAAGGGAATAAAAATTGTTACCTTTAATACCGATATTATCGGTACCGGCAGAAGCTGTTTTGTCGGCATGGACAATATTAAAAGCGGGCGGACCGCAGCCGGCCTGATGGGGGTCATGACCAGGAGGGAAGGGCAGATCCTGGCTATCACCGGACACTTCGGCAATAACGTTAATAATATGCGTGTGGAAGGGTTTACCGAAGAGCTGAAGAAGGGCTTTGAAAATCTGAATTTGGTCGGAGTGCAGAGCAGTTTTGATGAAAGTGATGAAGTGGAACAGATCGTTTGTAACAGTGTAAGCACCTTTCCGGAGCTGAAAGGGATTGTGGTTTTTTCGGCCGGGCAGGAGGGGGTCGGCCGAGCGTTTGATAAGCTGTCGCTGGAGGAAAGGCCGTTTGTTGTGGTATATGATCTGACAGCTCAGAATATCGATGGATTGGTAAAGGATAATTTTGATTTTATTCTAGATCAGAATGGTTATATGCAGGGATATAAAGCGTTATGTCTTTTGCTGGATCTGATCAATGGAGATACTAAACCGGTAAAAGAATTCTATTATACAGATATAATTATTAAAACTAAATATAATTTATAAACAAATAAGAAAACAAGAAAAGGCACGCGTTAGCGTGCTTTTTTCTTTTCCGTTCATAGTTAAAACGATGATTTTAAATCTATTTAATTGTGCAATTTGGCGAAAAACAGTTTTCGAAAATAAAGATATTGCACGCGAAAAGAGTGTGTGATATTATTATAATTATTAAAAGCACACTACACACGCAAATATGATGAGGTGAGAAGATGAAGTATTTAGAATTTGATGACAAAAGAAAGTTTGATCTGGTTTTACTGGGAAGGGTAGCAATCGACTTAAACCCGGCGTACAACGAGGCGGTGAAGGAAGACTTCAAATCGCTGAAAGAAGTCCATATGTTTGAGAAATATGTAGGGGGATCGCCTGCAAATATTGCCATCGGCATAACGCGGAATGGAATGAAAGCGGGCTTTTTTGGAAAAGTATCCGATGATCAGTTCGGCGAGTACGTGGTAGATTATTTTGACAATGAGGGAATTGATACGAGCAGAATTACGAAATGTACAAACGGTGAAAAGCTGTGTCTGACCTTTACGGAAATGCTTTCACCGAAAGAAAGCAGTCTGCTGATGTACCGGAACACTCCGGCCGATCTCCAGCTTTCGGTGGAGGATATTGATGAAGGGTACATTAAAGATGCGAAGATGCTTCTGATATCCGGTACGGCGCTTGCGGCAAGCCCTTCCCGGGAAGCGGCCTTAAAAGCGATTGCACTGGCGAAAAGATGCGATACCAAGATTATCTTTGATATTGATTACCGGGCGTATAGCTGGAAGAGTGAAGATGAAATATCGATTTATTATTCGGTAGTGGCAAAAGAAGCTGATATCATCATGGGATCACGGCAAGAATTTGATCTGATGGAAAGACTGATCAGGCCGGGAATGAATGATCTGGAAAGCGCAGCATACTGGCAGGAATGCCGTGCAAAAGTTGTCGTCATTAAGCATGGCGTGAAAGGTTCTACAGCTTATACATGTGATGGCCAGCGGTTCTCAGTCAAGCCATTTCCGGTAACTGCCAGAAAAGGCTTTGGCGGCGGCGACGGATATGCGGCGGGCTTTTTATATGGACTTTACCAGGGCTGGGAAATTATTGACTGTCTGGAATTCGGTTCGGCTGAAGCAGCGATGATGGTCAGAAGCAACAGTTCATCGCATACCCTGCCGAAACCGGAAGATGTACACGCATTTATTGCGGAAGAAAAAGAATTATATGGTGAGATGATCGCCCGTGTATAGGAGGAGATAAAATGACAACAAAAACAATAAAAATGACAACAGCACAAGCGATTGTCAGATTTTTAGATAATCAGTATGTCCTGATGGATGGTGAAGAGACTAAGCTGGTGGAAAGCTTCTTTACTATTTTCGGACACGGCATTGCGGTAGGGCTCGGCGAAGCGCTGGATACATATCCCGGAAATATCAAAGTTTTGCAGGGACGAAATGAGCAGGGAATGTGCCATACGGCTATTGCATATGCAAAGCAGAATGGCAGGAAGAAGATTATTCCCTGCGCCTCTTCAGTGGGACCGGGGGCTGCTAATATGGTTACGGCTTGTGCGACTGCCACGGTGAATAATATTCCGCTGCTGGTCTTCCCGGCTGATACATTCGCGTCGCGGCAGCCGGATCCGGTGCTGCAGCAGCTGGAACAAAGCAGCAGTCTGGCAACCACGACCAATGATGCATTCAAACCGGTATGTAAATACTGGGACCGGATCACCAGGCCGGAAATGATCATGACAGCACTGATCAATGCCATGCGGGTGCTGACCGATCCGGCGGAAACGGGAGCATGTTGTATCGCACTTTGTCAGGATGTAGAGGGAGAATCTTATGATTTTCCGGAATATTTCTTTGACAGGAGAGTCCATAGAATTACCCGGCCATGTGCAGTGGAGGAAGAACTGGAAGATATTGCAGAAATTATTAAAGAAGCGAAGAAGCCTCTGGTGATTGTCGGCGGCGGTGTGCGTTTTTCCGAAGCGGGTGAAGCAGTAGAGGAATTCTGCTCTGAATTCGGCATACCTTTCGGTGAAACCCAGGGCGGTAAAAGTGCATGTATATCCAGTCACCCATACTGTCTGGGAGGGATCGGTGTGACGGGAACCTATGCTTCAAATGTAATCGCCCGTGATGCTGATGTTGTGATTGCAATCGGAACCCGGCTCAGTGATTTTACGACCAGTTCCAAGCGGTTGTTCCGGAATGAGGAAGTCAAATTTATCACCCTTAATAATTGCCGGTATCATGCGTACAAGATGGATGCTGTAAAGGCGGTGGGTGATGCCGGAGCGACCGTCGGGGCACTGACGAAGATATTAAAAGCGGCGGGATATAGGTCGGCCTATACAAATGAGATAACAGAAGCCAAGAAGATCTGGGACAAAGAGATGGAAAGACTGGCAGATATCCGTTATGATGATGATAATTTTGAACCGATCATCAAAGCGAGAGATCCGCGGACAATTCCCGAATATGTTGCTTTGACCGGCGGGAAGATATCTCAGTCGGCAGCGCTGGCGGCAATCCGCCGGGTAATTGATAAAGATGCAGTCATGATAACGGCTGGCGGATCACTGCCGAGCTGTCTGCAGCGGGTATGGAGGACCGATAAGCGGGGCGGTTATCATGCGGAATATGGATACTCCTGTATGGGATATGAAGTGGCAGCCACGCTGGGGGTTAAATTTGCTGAGCCGGAAACGGAAGTTTATGCGGTTGTCGGCGATTCCAGCTTTCAGATGCTGCACAGCGAGATCGGGACGATTATGCAGGAAAGACAGAAAGTAAATATTCTGGTGTTTGACAATTGTGGTTTTGGCTGTATCAATAATCTGGAAATGAATCATGGAGTAGGGAGCCTGGCTACCGAGTTTCGCTATACGGATGGTAAAAGACCAGCCGGAGACCTGATCCCAGTAGATTATGCTAAAGTTGCCGAAGGTTATGGTCTGAAGTCATATACCTGCAGGACCATTGAAGAGCTGGAAGCAGCGCTGGAGGACGCAAAGAAGCAGGAGATTGCGTGCCTGTTTGACCTTAAGATTATTCCCAAGACAATGACTGACGGATACGAGTCGTGGTGGAATGTTGGGATTGCAACAACATCGGATAAAGAAAGCGTCAGAGAAGCGTGTGAAGGTGTGATGGAAGGCCGGAGAGAAGCCAGAGATTATTAGTGCTGGAAAGTGAGGACAATATGAGTAAAGTATTTGGCTACCCTGAGTTTGATGCAAAGGGTGAGAAAATATTATCGACCTATGAAAATGAGTATCAGGATATGCTCATGGATGTTCGCCTGTACCGGATGAAAGCAGGCGAAACCAAAACATTTGAAAAAAATGGAGAGGAAACGGCATTACTGCTTCTTAATGGTAAGGTTGTCTATCGTGCATCCGGATATGAGTGGGCGGCATCGCGGCAGGATGTTTTTACAGAGGGCCCCTGGTGTTTACATGTGTGCAGCGGTACCAGGATTGATGCCACAGCTGCCAGCGACGCGCAGATTCTGGTACAGTCTACATGCAATGACAATGTCTTTGAAACAAAGATGTATAAACCGGAGGATGCGCCGTGGAAATATTCCTGCGCAGGTAAATTTGGGGATGTTGCCAGAAGAAGGGTTAATACGATATTTGATATAGACATAGCCCCATATTCTAACATGGTGTTGGGAGAAGTGCTCAATGATAAGGGGAACTGGTCGGGCTATCTGCCCCACCGCCATGCGCAGCCGGAGCTGTACTACTTTATGTTTGACCGCCCGGAGGGCTTCGGTGCGAGCTTTATCGGTGACGAGGTGTATAAGAGTGTGGATGGAAGCTTTTCGGCTATTCCGGGAGGTGAGCTGCATCCGCAGGCGGCTGCTCCGGGATATCAGATGTATACCTGTTGGATGATCAGGCATTTGGATGGTCAGCCGTGGCATCAGACCGACCGTAATGAAGATGAGCGGTATCTGTGGCTCCATGAAGTACCGGATGAATATTTTAAGTAAAGCCAAAGGCGCAGAACAAAAACGTTGTTCTGCGTCTTTATTTGGCGGCTGGTAACAGAAAACTATTGGCTTTACAATAATACCTAATAAGCTTATTATTTAACAAAAGCATACACTAAAAGCATAAAGGAGACATTAATATGAAGAAATTAGGCTTAGTAGGCGGATTAGGACCCATGTCTACACTAGATTACTACAAAGGCATAAATGAACTTTACAGGGAAAAGGCGGAGACATTATCAATTGCCGGAGCTAATCCGCCAATGTTTATTGACAGTCTGAATCTAGCTGTTGCCTATGATATGGTAGAACGCAAAGACTGGGATAACCTTGCCGGCTGGCTTACAGAGTCAATTTGTGTTTTGCATGAAGCAGGTGCTCAATTTGCCGCTATTGCAGCAAATACTGCCCATATTGTATTTGATAAAGTTCAGGCGAACTCTCCGATTCCTGTTGTCGGCATGATTGATGAAGTCTGCAAATTTGCTAACGAAAGAGGTCTTAAGAAATTGATTGTGTTTGGCACAGGGTTTACAATGGAAAGCGGCATGTATGAAAAAGTATGCGAAACATATGGTATTGAAGCAATTGTTCCCAACCGTGAAGATCAGCATACCATTCATCATATTATTTTCCCTAATCTGGAAGCGGGAATTATACTGGCTGACCAGAAGAAAACAATGCTTGATATCGCCAGAAAACTTTTGACAAAACACGAGGCGGGCTCACTTGTGCTGGGATGTACAGAACTACCTCTGATTATTAAGGAAGGGGATTTGGATACAGTTTTGATCGATACGACCAGGGTTCATATTGAAGCGATCGTCAGTCGGATACTCAGCCAGTGAGAATATGTCTCGGAGCGCGATTCAAACTCTGGTGTTGCAGACTTGATTAAGTTTAGGTATAATAAATGTGCACGTTAACACGGAAGGAGAAGCAAAAAGATGGCTGTGACATTACAGGAAATAGCGGAAAGGGCCGGTGTATCCAGAGGAACGGTTGACAGAGCTTTGAACAACCGGGGAAGGATTCGTCCGGAAGTGGCCGAAAATGTCCGAAAAATTGCAAAGGAAATGGGCTATCATGCCAATATTGCGGGCAGGGCCATGTCTATAAAGAAGAATCTGAACATTGGCGTGATCGTACAGTCAGCGGAAACTCCATTTATTCAAGAGGTGATCCTGGGAATCGGGCAGGCGAAAAAGAAAGTGGAAAGCCTTGGTGGTACCGTGGAGATATTTCAGATCACCGGAATGGATGCGGCGCAGGTGATCGGAATCATGGAAGAACTGCGTGCAAAGCAGTTTAATGCAATTGCGCTGATGCCGTCGGAGGATCAGCTGCTGCGGCGGACGATTGATACATTTGTAGAAGAATACAACATTCCGGTGGTTACTTTTAACGCAGATCTCGAAGAAACCAAACGAATCTGCTTTGTCGGCCAGGATGGTGTTAAAAGCGGTCGGGCGGCAGCCGGGCTGATGGCGGAAATCGTCAATGAAAGCGGAAAGATCTGTTTGATCTCGGGGAATGAAAACAACCATTCGCTGAATGGGCGGGTCAAAGGCTTTACGGATGAAATTCGAAAGCGCTTTCCGGACATGGAAGTGATTGGGCCGCGATACACGTATGATGACAACTGGGTAGCGGAACGTCTGATGGAGGATATGCTTAAGGAGCATCCGGATATAAAAGGTGTTTATCTCGCCGGACACGGCGTCCAGGGAGTATGCCAGTGCCTGGAGAAAAAGCAGGTGGTCGGCCGGGTGAAAGTTGTGGCCAATGATATCCTGAAAGATAATATGCCGTATCTGAAGAGAGGTGATATTAATTTCCTGATCGGTCAGGATCCGCAGTCTCAGGGACTGGAACCGACGATGATACTCCATCGCCTGCTGCTGGAAGGAAAGGGGCCAAAGAAGGAACTGCAGTATACAGAGATAGAGATCAAGACGCGGTATAATGTGTAACAGCTCAGAAACCTACGGTTTCCGCGCTGCCTGATCGGTCCCGGAATCACTTATAACATATGGAAGATGCTGTCATAATTAATTCGACAGCATCTTTTTTAGTTGGAAATGCACAAAAAATATTACGTGATTTTGGATAAATTATGCATTGCGTTCACGAGCACGCAATGGTAGAATAATAGTAACTATTCAGGATCGAGATCGTAAACCGGCGGGTTCTGATCAGTTACAAATAAGGATAAATAAAACGTACAGGAGGTAATGACAATGTTAAGGGTAGGTATAATAGGGTGCGGCAAGATGGGGCAGGACCACATCAAAAGACTAACGAACAAAATTCAGGGGGCACAAGTAACTGCGGTTACCGATGTGGTGAGGGCCAATGCTGAAGCGGCCGCTAAGCTCTGCGGGGCTGCTATTTTCAGGGAAGAGAGAGCGCTTATCGAAGCTGATGCCGTAGATGCCGTATTCATCGTGTCTCCGGGGTATGCCCACAAGGAAGCGCTGCTACAGGCGATTGCAGCCGGCAAGCCGGTTTTCTGTGAGAAACCACTTTGTACTACAGCAGCAGACTGCCTCGAGGTAGTGCAGGCTGAAGCGGCAGGGGGCAGACATTTGGTGCAGCTCGGTTTTATGCGGCGGTACGACCGAGGGTATCAGCAGCTTAAACAGGCATTGGATTCCGGTCAATACGGCGATCCGCTGATGCTGCACTGCACTCATCGTAACCCGGAAGTGGGCTCTGATTACAGTACGCCGATGGCGGTACACGATACGGCGATACATGAAATTGATACACTGCATTGGCTGGTGGATGATGAATATGATACGGTACAGGTGATCGCCCCGCGCGTGACCAAATATTCCCATTTAGGGCTGAAGGACCCGCAGATTATGCTTATGCGTACCAAAAAAGGTGTATGCATCGATGTGGAGGTGTTCGTAAACTGTAAATTTGGTTATGACATTAACTGTGAGATGGTTTGCGAGGATGGCGCATTGAAGATGGCGGAGCCGGGATATCCCGATATCCGTAAAAGTGCAGCTGTATCCAGAGCAATTGATACCGACTGCTTTGTCAGATTTGCCGAAGCTTACGATACAGAGGTCCAGCAATGGGTGGATGGAGCGGCTCTGGGAAGGGTCGACGGCCCGAATTCATGGGATGGATATCTGGCTGCGGTCACTGCGGATGCGCTGGTAAAAGCACAGGAATCCGGTAAGGTTGAAACGGTGGTAACGGCAGTGGAAAAGCCGGTTTTTTTTAACTATAGTTAAGGAGGAGGAAAGATGAAAACAGGATTTAACCAGGCAACAGCGCTGGAGTGCAGAGGTCAGTCACTTCAGGCCGATTTAGAAATGTGCGAAAAATATGGATTTGACTACATAGAAATACGTTTTGACTGCGTCAAGGATTATCTGAAAGATCATCCGCTGGAGGAACTGGCGGAGTGGTTCCGGAATCATCATTTGAAACCGTGGGCGTATAATACCCTCATTTTCTTCAATCAGCGGGATCAAGAGGGGGAAAAGGAAATTGATGAAGAAGTCGATTTTATCGTGAAAGTTTCCGCGGCGATCGGGATGAAGATGCTGATAACGGTACCTTCCTTTGACGTTAAGGATAAGACGGTATCTGAGATTAAGGAAGAGGCGGTTGAACGGCTGCGGTATCTGGCTGATAAAGTGGGATCGGAGATGAAAATATCACTGGAATTTTGCGGAGCTCCGAACTGCTCGGTGAATCAGTTTGGCACGGCGTATGACATCGTGAAAGAGGTGGACCGGGAAAATGTCGGAGTGACGGTCGATACCTTTCACTTTCATGAGATGTGCTCACGGTTGGAAGATCTGGAAAATGCGGATGGCTCAAAGATTTTTGCCTATCATTTAAATGACTGTGAAGATCTGCCGCTCGGTTCCTGCGGCGATGATAAACGACTGTGGCCGGAAGAGGGAGTAGTTGATCACGAAGGCATCGCTGCTGCCCTTAAAAAGATCGGATTTGACGGTGTCTGCACGATTGAAGAGTTTAGGCCGGAGTATTACCAACTGGCGCATGAAGAAAATATCAAGAAGGCGGCTCAGGTAACCAAAGATTTTGTACAGAAATATTTTGGGTAAGCTGGAAGAGGTGGAGCTATGCTGAATAAAGAAAAAGTAAAACTTGGAATTGCCCCGATTGCCTGGACGAACGATGACATGCCCGATCTGGGGAAAGAAAATACGTTCCAGCAATGCGTCAGTGAAATGGCGCTGGCTGGTTTTTCCGGATCTGAAATCGGGGGTAAATACCCGACTGATCTGAATGTGTTAAAAAAGGCACTCGATCTAAGAGGAATGCAGATCTGCAACTGCTGG
>Ga0153996_1000411_pt1 | contig 19444 bp, 21 predicted proteins | sample TSNC080MetaG_FD_104728 | JGI IMG/M metagenome (GOLD analysis project Ga0153996, IMG submission 104728) | Attine ant fungus gardens microbial communities from North Carolina, USA - TSNC080 MetaG | ecosystem: Host-associated > Fungi > Mycelium > Unclassified | place: USA: North Carolina, Lumber...
CTATGTTACCTAACAATCTCCAACTTTCCACCTAGGTTTTTTAGCTGTTTATTTGGGGTAAGGGGTTCTTTGCCCTTTTTCTTATTTTTTGTTTTATTCTCTCTTTTTATTTTCAGATTATCACCATGCATTATTGTATCATTTTTTATTAATTAATCAATAAAAAAGAAAATATAGCAAGCTATATTTTCACTACATTATAAACAATGCTCGATACGTCCATTGATTGATTTATATTAACATCGACTCCATAAACCTGAATTTTTACAACATCAATGTTTTCAATACTCTTTAATGACAGAATTAATAAATCATATACTTCTGGATTGACTGTTAATTCATCTAATAAAGCTTCTGAATTTAAATTTAATACTAATATACCATCTTCTAAATACGTACCATCTAAGATTTCTATATTACTTAATGTAGAAGCTTTATCTACATTACTTGAAACACTAACTTCTCCAATAATTTCATTTAATTTCCCATTAATTCCTTCATCTATACTAACTCGTTTACTAACAGGAACATAGTATTCTTCGCCATCAATATTTTTAGTATAGTATATAGTAACATTTGTTGTTTTATACAAATCTTTTGACGATGTTTCAAAATTATTTATACCTAGTGATTCGTCTAATGGTTCATTAAATATTATATTTCCTGTAGGTAATGAATTTAATTGGATTGAATTATTTGATAATGTTACCCCACTAACTTCCTCATATTGCATAAAAGTATAAGCGATTCCCTCTAAGAAACGCAATTCTTCATAAGTGGTAATATCAGCTATTGCACTTGATAAATTTAGATTTAAAACACCATTTTCAATGGAACAACTTTCTAATGTTAAATCGGTTGGTATTATAGAATACAAACCAGTAACTTTTGGGTTTTTCATTAAAGTAAACACTTTGAAGATATCTTCACTTATGCTTGTACTTTCACTCACCTTATACATGACAGGAATTAATGTATTATCTGAGTCTTTATAAACAACTTGTCGATAGGTGGTTGTCTCATCTACAATCGATACGACATTCTTCTCCACTTTTGAATTTTTGTTGTATCGTAAATAGATAAACAATGCGAACATACAGACTCCAAGTGTCATTATACTTTTTATAGTTCTAGATTTCATTATTATACCTCCATACCATAACATATGAAGATTTGATAACAAATATGAAAAAAAACATCTAAATATCTAGATGTTTTACATCACAATTTTGGTAATCATAGAAGGAAATAGAAGAAAACATAAATTCTTTAACATTTCCTGTTGTGTATATTTTAACAGCTCCTTTAGTGGTCGCATTGATTCTTTTTCTTTGTAGTAATTCCTTTACTTCATAAACAATACTATCACTAGATGAAATTTGATGTAACATTGGATATAACTCTTGAATTTGATTCGCTATAATTGGATAATGTGTACATCCAAGTATAATCGAGTCAACTTTATCTTGATAAGGAGCAAGATAGTTTATTAACTCTTTATGAATACCTTTGCGATACTCTCCACTTTCAATTAATGGTACTAAACAAGGTGTTGCTAAAGAATAGACTTGTCTTTCTTTATTTCTAAGGACAATTTCTTTTTCATAGGCTCCACAACGAATCGTAGCATTTGTCGCAATAACTAATGTAGATTTACTATTTGTTGTTAAATAAGAAGTAATCGTAGAATCAATAACACCAACCAATAACATATCTGGATACAAAACTCTAAGATCATCTAAAACATTAGCTGTTGTTGTATTACAAGCAAAGGTAACCATTTTGACATCTTTTTGAATAAAATACTCTATAATTCTTTTGGCATACGATAATAATTGTTCCTTCGTTTTATCACCATATGGTGAGTTCTTATTATCACCTATATAAATAAATGTTTCGTTTGGTAATTGTTTTTGTAAAGAGGATAATACCGTTAATCCTCCAACACCAGAATCAAAAACTCCTATTGCTTTATTCATTACTACCTCCATTGTTGTAAAGTTTATTATAGTCTTCTAATGTTAAATTTCTTTGATAGATAACTTGTGCTACCTCTATACCAACATAACGATATATGTTAGGATTATAATTCGGATTACTTTTAGGATAACGTAAAATAAAGCCATATAAATAAGCATTCTCTTGTAACCAAGCTGATATTTCAGATTCTTCAAAACTGTTGGAAGAAATACCCCTTTCAAATACGTCAATACTAGTCCCCAATTGAAATTCTTGTGCCCCATAAAAATCGACATCATTTTGATCTGCATAAGGGATATATCCATAATTTAAGATTAAAACTTTATTTGGAAACACTTCTTTAATCCTATCATACATTGATTGTAGTGCTTGGTTTGCTTCGCTATCAAGATAAGTGAAATATGTCATTCTAGAAACCTCAACACGTTCCGTATTTTTTGCTTCATAATAGACAATGCTCTGCCCTTCACTAATGGTTGATAATTTGTTGATTTCAAATACTAATGTATGTGTCGCATGAAGTTCAACATTACTCATATATTCATCAATCGATTCTTTGGAATAGGTGTTGACTATTTTTTCAAGATAAGTCGCATACTCAGCAGTCTCCAGCAATTGATCCTTTTTGAATTGTTCTAAAAAAAAGTGAACAACCTCTACGTATTCGCTAAGTTTAGGATTTGCTTGTTTCACAAGTGCATAGTAGCTAATATAAGAGAAATCAAAATCATCATGATCGATATAACCTTCCATCACATTATATTCGATTAATGTTTTCAGATGGTTTTCAACTTGCGTTGGATTTGCTGTTTGACTTGATTTTTGAAGCACCTGATTGGTTTTTTGTACAATCTCTTTATTTGAAGTAAATATATTGCCAGCTTTGACTAACTCATAATACTCTAAATTTGCCATTGAAAAGCCATTAATAGTTATGTAAGGTAAAAAACGATCGGTCGAATAAGAATTTTCTATTAATATCTTCTTATCTTCATCGTTTAAATATTGTTCAATCAGAATTCGACATTCATTATCTATTCCTTGGATTCGATAAAACTCATCATATTTTGTGTTTATGATAGTAAAGCAAACAATAAAAAATACAGTAACAATGATTGCTAAATAATATTTTCTAAGCTTCAATCTTTCCACCCCATTTAAGTTATTATATAATAAAGACGACAAAAAAACCACTATTTTTAAAATCAAAGAAAAAGCTTCATAAATGAAGCTATAATTCTAGTTCGTTCAACTTAATTAATTCCAATACTGCTTGAATTCTAGAAGAAACACCTAATTTTTGCATAACATTAGAAACATGATTGCGGACAGTCTTTTCTGATATATTTAATGTCGTTGCAATTTCTTTTGTTGTCATATTTTGTGTTAAGAATTCAAAAATTTCTCTTTCTCTTTTAGTTAACATCGATTGCAATTCAAATTCCTCCCTTTATCAATCTATCATATGATATTTTTTGAAAAAGGTTAATCCTCATATAAAACTTTACGTAAATCCTCAGCCACTTTTAAAGGCAGAATTTCTTGTAATTCTTCAATCGTAGCTTCTTTCATTTTTTTGGTACTGCCAAATCGTCGTAATAATTTTTTCTTTCTTTTCTCACCAATACCTGGAACCTTATCTAAAATAGAATCAAATAATGATTTCGAACGAACTAGCCGATGATACGATATCGCATATCGATGAACTTCATCTTGCATTCTAGTTAACAAATAAAATAAATCACTTTTCCGATTAATTTCTTGTACTTCTCCATCCCAATTAAGTAATACAGCAGTTTGATGTTTATCATCTTTCCCTAACCCACAAACAGGTATTTGTAATTCTAATCTATCTAGTATCTCTTTTGCTGCATTAATCTGTCCTTTACCACCATCGACAATGATTAAATCAGGACTTCTAATTTCTTTCATTAATACTCGCAAATATCTTCGATAGATAATTTCTTTCATACTTGCATAATCATCTGGTCCTTCTACTGTTTTGATTTTAAAACGACGATAGTCTTGTTTTGATGGAATTCCATCGACAAAACAAACCATACCTGCAACAGCATAACTCCCTTGAATATTAGAATTATCAAATAATTCAATAATATGGGGTGTTTTAATTTTTAATACTTCTCCCAATTCTTGCATTGCACCAATCGTTGCTTTATCTTGTTTCTCCATTAATAAGAATTTATTATCTAAGGCTTCTTTTGCATTTTGATTTGCCATCTTGACTAAATCTAGTTTCTTGCCACGAAGAGGTGAACGTACTTTACAATCTAACACACTATTTAATAAATCAATATCTAAATGATTTGGTAATAACAATTCTTTTGGTAACGTATTTTGTTCGTAAAACTGCAAGATAAAACGAGTAACTTCTTCCTCAACTTCTCCATAAATAGGCAATAGATTAATGTCTCTTGATAATAGTTTTCCTTCACGCATAAAAAATAATTGTAAACTCAAATATCCCTTATCAACATGATAACCTAGAATATCACGATTGATATAATCACTAAATTGTACATGTTGTTTGCTTGTTACATGATGAATATGTTGTAGTAAATCTCTAAACTCTTTTGCCTTTTCATATTCTTGATTTTCGCTAGCTAACAGCATCTTATCTTCTAAGTCTTTGGTCATGTTTTTAATATCACCTTGAATGAATTTGGAAATATCTTTTGATATTTTATCATATTCTTCTTTCGAAATTTCGTTCATACAAGGTGCTAAACATTGATTCAAAGATGCATACAAACAAGGCTTTTTAGGAATCGTATTACACTTTCGCAAAGGATATAATTTGTTTAATAATTTGAAGATTTCTCTTGCTGCTGTAGCATCTGGAAACGGTCCAAAATGCTTATTTTTTTTATTCTTAGCATCACGTACAATTTGTAAACGAGGATGTTTTTCTTTTGTCAATTGAATATAAGGATAATAACTATTATCCATAAACATTATATTATATTTCGGTGTATAATCTTTAATTAAATTGATTTCTAATAAAAGTGCTTCTTTTTCAGTATTGGTAACAATATAGTCAAAATCAACAATTTCTTCTACTAATTTTGTTGTTTTATAATCATGTGCACCATTGAAATATGAGGAGACACGACTTTTCAACTTTTTTGCTTTTCCTACATAGATAATTTCTTGTTCTTTATTTTTCATTAAATAACATCCAGGAGATACAGGTAATAAAGACAATTTATCTTTTATATATTGTAAATCTTTCAAAATAGTGCCTCCTTTCATTTAGTCATCTTTTGTAAATTTGACAATGGTTGCTCCCAATCCACCTTCTTGAGGACCACCATCTCTAAAACTAATCACAACTTTGTTTTTTCGTAACAATTGATGAACTCCGTTTCGTAAAGCTCCAGTTCCCATCCCATGTACAATTCTAATGCTTGGATAGCCTGAAACAACAGCATCATCAATAAACTTATCAACAACTGACATAGCTTCTTCATAACGCATTCCAATAACATTGCATTCGTAACTCCCTGCTTTTCGTATCACTGAAGTAAAAGGAGATGATTTCTTTTTCTCTTTTTTAGTTTTTTTAATAAATGAAATATCTTCTTTATTAACCTGCATGTATAGACCACCTAAAGATAGTGTGAAACTGCCATCTCTTTTGCATTCTACAATCTCTGCTTCTCTGTGTAACGAATTTAATCTTACAATATCACCAACTTGATAATTATCATAGTTGTTCTCTTGTTTTTTCTTTTCTTGCTCATGTTGAAGAATATCTAGCTGTCGTTTTGCATCTGTTCCATGATGAGGTTTTATTTCATATTGTTTTTGGCGTAACTCCTCTAATATGAAGTCAACATCATTTTTAGCCATCTGTAAGATTTTATTTGCTTCTTTTTTAGCTTCTTCTAATAATTTTTCTCTATTTGTTTCTAATTGCTGTTTTTCTTTTAAAATAGCTTCTTTTTGCTGTAATAGCTCATGAATCAAATCTTCATATTCGATTTCTTTTTTATGAGCAATATCTAACGATTTTTCTAACTCTTCAAGTATTATATCTTCTCTTGACTGGTTTTTTGTTTTAATAGCTAATGCATTTGCAACAATGTGTTCATTTAACTGTAGTCTTCTAGAGATCTCTAAAGCATAGGAACGACCCACGACACCAAGAATCAATCGATATGTCGGTTTAAATGCTTCTTCATCAAATTCAACACAAGCACTTAAAATATAGTCTACACTTTGTGCATATCTTTTCAATTTTGAATAGTGGGTAGTTGCAATACATTGACATTTAAATCCATGAAAGAATTCTAGAATAGCCTGTGCTAAGCTTTCACCTTCTTTTGGGTCAGTTCCTGAACCAACTTCATCTAATAATACTAATGATTTATGTGTCACATGGTCTGTAATATCTACTATTCTTTGCATATGACTAGAAAATGTTGATAATGATTGTTCGATTGATTGTTCATCTCCTAGATCTACAAAAATACAATCATAATAAGGAATGAGTGCCTCAACACATGGAATTGGTATTCCTGCTAAACTCATATAAGATAATAATCCAACGGTTTTTAAGGTTACTGTCTTTCCTCCAGTATTACTACCTGTAATTAGTAAGACATGATGTGGTTCTTCTAAGAAAATATCGTTAGCAATCACATCTTCTTTTGCAATTAACGGATGTCTTGCTTTTTTTAGTCTTAATTTATCATATTGGTCTGATATTTCTGCAATACAGCCATCGATTTGTTTACCAAAACTAGCTTTAGCAAAAATAAAATCAATTTCTGCTAAGATTGTTTGATTATTTCGCAATTCTTCTTGGTCCTCTTTAACGAGCTGACTAATCGTAAATAAAATTCGTTCGATTTCTTTCTCTTCATCCATTTTCAACTCTTGTAATTGATTATTCATTACAACAACAGCATCTGGTTCAATATAAATCGTTTGTCTTGATGAAGATTGATCATGTACAATACCTTTGACTTGGTATCGATATGAGCTTTTTACAGGCAGAACAAAACGATCATTTCTTGATGTAATTAAATTTTCAGACAATACATCTTTCAATGATACTAAATACTGGTTCATTTTAGTTCTAATATTTTGTTCTAATGAACGAATATTCTTTCGAATACGTAATAAATTACTTGATGCATTATCATAAATATCTCCATCCATCGAAATACATTTTAAAATTTTGCTTTTTAGATCTTTTAAAAGAACTAAATTTGATAACATTTCAGATATCGTATTCGTTGTTATCTCGCTAGTATGAATATAGTTTTGACAATTATTAATAACATCAATTTGTCCTACAATCGCTAATAAATCGATAGGAAATAAAATTCCATCAATGCTAGCTTTATGCACATACGCTGCGATATCTGCTAATCCACCTAGAGGAATTGTTCCATAACGATATAATAATCGCATTGCTTCATCACATTTTAGTAAATCCATTTGTATTTCAGCAAGATTATCTAATTTCCTTACGTCCTTCACTCTATTCTTTCCTAAAGAACATGCTGCCTTTGATGATATTATCTCTTTGATCTTATCAAACTCTAATATTTTTTGTATTTGTAAATCTTCCATTTCTTTTATTCAACCTCTAATTTTTCTAATATCTTCTCTGAAACTCCTTCTACTTGGTATTTATCTAAAATCTTCTTAATTTGATCATAATCTTTTTGTGAGACTGAAATGGAATCGATACTTTCTATTTTTTGTTGATTTGCTTCATAGAAAGATTCAATTAAATCTTGATTTAATACTCCCATGGAATCGGCTACTTTCATCATTTGTAAAGCAGCCTCCATCTTTTCAGCATCTAGCGAAGTTCCTTCACTATTCAATAAGCCCTGTAAATCAGTACTAATGCTTGCTAACTCTTCTGATACATTAGGTCCAACACTCATGATTATACTTCCTGAAATGCTATTATTCACTAGATTTGCTCCATTGCTAAATATTGGCAACGATAAAAACAAGAAACAAAAATAAACTGTAATTAATGAACTAAGTCCACTAAATACTGCACCTAATCCCTTATTAATCCAATCAGTAACCACTAACTTTTCACTAATTGTCTCTACTAAAGTGATCGTAAAAAACAAAAGAATTGCTCTAATCACCATTAAAATAACAAATAAAGTAAGGAAACTAAGTATTTGTCTTATAATTGGAAAAATTAATGAATTAATGAATGCATCTGATCCAAATTCTAAATTTTTAAACAAAAAGATAAATAAATCGTGAAATTTATAAGCTAGAAAGATAACAACAAGTAGCGAAACAAAGCGAATAGCTCTATCTAACAAGCCCCTTCTTAACCCCATAACAATACTAAAAACTACGATAACACTGACAATAATGTCGATTTGCCAGCTAGAAATTGGTAAACTCATCTAATCACCTCATATATTATATTAACAAAATAGAAATAAGCTGTCAAAATTTTAAAAAAAGTGGTATAATTATAGTAAGGAGTTGATGATATGTTCTCGATAGTGTTGCAAGCACACAAAGATAATTATACAAAATTTAATAATTTCGACAGAAATAGACACTTGGTTGAATCTGATGTATTCAATTCAAATATGGAGCAAGCAACTTCAGTTATTTTGGAAAGCGAAGAAAATAATTCTATCAAAGATGAATCCGTTAAAATAAGTCATATTGGAACAGATGAAATAGGTATTAATGACTATTTTGGTCCTGTTTGTGTTGTTTCATGTTTTATCGATAAAAGTGACTTTGGTTGGTTAGATAATTATGATTTCAGTAATGTAAAAGGTCTAACACAAACAGAAATTATAGAATTAGCAAAAATAATTAAGGATCAAGTCATATATAGTTTATTAATTTTAGACAATCCACATTACAATAAGATGGTAGCAGAAGGTCTTAATCCAGCTAGTATTAAAGCAAAACTTTATAATCAAGCAATTACGAATGTTATGCAAAAAATTAAAAAACCAATTCACAAAAAGGTCATTGAACAGTTTGTTTCTCCAAAAACATATTATAATTACTTGAAAAAAGAAGTTATTGTTGTTAAAAATCTTGACTTTGATGCAAACGCACATGAAAAATACTTAGCTGTTTCTTGTGCTCATATATTATCAAGATATGCTTCTATACAATATTTTAATAATATGACAACGAAGCTGAAGATTAAATTGCCAAGAGGAACCAATATTTTAGTTGATAAAATTGGAACTCAGTTAGTAACTACATATGGTGATGCTATATTAAATAAAGTCGCAAAAAAACATTTTGCTAATACACGAAAAATATTAAGTTTAAAAAACAATAAAGAATGATAGATTCATCCTTTATTGTTTTTTTCATTTTTCTTTTACATATATTTTTTCAATTTCACCAACATATAAATAATGAAAATCATCATCAGGATAAACACTAGTAGAAATAGAATCATCAACGAAACAATCTTTCATTAATTGTTGTTTATATATTTTTTTACAAACAATAATCAATTCTGCTTCTTCAAATGCCACCATATTTTCATCATTTATTAAAGTTAGTTCAGATTTAGCGATTTTGTCTTCATCTCTACCTGATACTCTACCCAAATACGCCAATGTTTTTTTATATGATTCATCAAAGAAAGATAAAGTAAAATGATTACTTCCATCAACAAATTCATTCGTATATCTTTGTGGTCTAATATAGAGGGATACCACATTTTTACTCCATAAAACTCCTAAGCCACCCCATGATGCTGTCATTGTATTGCATCCATCATCCTTTTTAGCACTAATTAACATCCACTGTTCGCCAATCAAGGTAAATGGATTCATTTTAATACTTTGAATATCAATTTCTTTAAAGTTCATAGTTACCTCCTATTTATTTTCATTTGTATATTATAGTATATTCTATTTTAGAAAAATTATCTAAAAAATAAATTTTGTGATTCTCTAGAATTCATATCGACAATTTTATAGAAATAATCTCTTTGGTTTAATTCTTCTTTCTCAACAATACCATCAATCACACCATCTTTGATGTAGACCATTTTCTTTGAATAACTTGCTATCATACTATCATGAGTCACCATTAGAATCGTAACACCCTCTTCATTATTCATCTTTTTTAATAATGCTAACAAATCATGAGAGTTTTTAGAATCTAAATTTCCTGTTGGTTCATCAGCAACAATTAATTTTGGGTTTGTGACTAACGCTCTTGCAATAGCGACACGTTGGCGTTGCCCTCCTGAACAAGCATCAGGATATTTATTTAATATTTCTTCAATTTCTAGTTTTTTAGCAATTTTTCGAACTTTTTCTTTGATCTCAGATTTTTTTACATTTGCTAGTGTTAATGGAACAGCAATATTTTCAAATACTCGTAATGTACCAAGTAAATTGAACTCTTGAAATATGAAACCTAAATTTTGATAACGAAAATGCCCAATTTCAACTTCACCCATTGCTTTTACAGAAGTTCCATTAATTTTAACACTTCCTTTGGTCGGTAAATCAATGGTGGATAAATTATTTAAAAGCGTTGATTTCCCTGCCCCACTTGGTCCCATAATAGTAATAAAATCACCTTCAAAAATATTCATGTTCACTTCATTTAAGGCTACTACTTGGGTATCATCAGTAGTCCCATAGATTTTTGTTACATTTTTTGCTTCTACAATCGCATTCATTATCTTCCTCTACCTTTCATAACTAGATTACAATATACAAAATAAGAGATTACACAACTTACTAAAAATACAGCAATATATCCTAAAATAATCGAAAGTGCAAAGCTAAATGAAATGATACTTGCTTCTACACTTTTATAAAAAATAGCAACAATATATAGTAATGGTAAACCAATAATAACAATACCTAAGCCAATGATTTCTATACGAACTATTTTTTTTATATCTTTTGAGATATAACCTAACATTCTAAGATGTTTAAAACTTGCAATTCTAGCACTCGCTTCAATCATTATCTTATAAACAAAACTGACCGCCATTAAAAAAGATAATACTCCACAAGCCATTAATATCATCACTAAGTAATTTGTTTGATTAAAAAAATTACATAAATAGCAAGCTAGAAATGAAAATGTCGCTACGTTAACAATAATTAATGAGCTTGATTGTTTTAACGAATGATTTAAATTACCAATTGCTATTAACATATGTTTTTTCGCTAAACAAAATCGATTCTGAAACCATGATAATATCTTGGGTAAAGAAAATTTCATAATTCCTATGACACCGCAAGATCCGATTAATGCATAAAAAACATACACCTCTACTAATACTTTATTTGATAAAATTAAAACTAATGGTCCAAAAAATAATATGTAATATACAAAAGAAGGAAATTTCATTGTTCTTTCATCTTTTACCTTCATTGTTCTTTCAGCAGTTAATAAATCATTTAATTCTGAACGATAGGCATACCCAGTATCAATTAAAACAATCCAAATCGTTTCAGTTGTAATACTAATGATTGTATATATAATTCCAATTGGATAAATCGTCCAACTATTTGCACTAACCCCCATTACATCATATACCGCTGTATTAATTACAGGATTAATAAAGTATCCAATAGTTAACCCTAACGGAATCGCTATGAGCATAATAATCGCATTTTGAGTAAATAAAAATCCAGCTAAATTTAGTACATTTCCTCCACTAATTGTCGTTATTGCTAGTTCCTTAGACTTACTGATAAGATAGAAAGAATTAGCAAAGAAGACCATTACCATTGCAATAATTACAACAATAATTGAAAGACTACTACCAAATGAATTAGCTGATTCAGCAAATGTTGTTGCTCCTCCATAGACAGGGTTTGACATCATATTAAAGAAAACAAATATTACAGCTGATGAAAACAACAAAGATCCACAATAAAATGCACTTTTATTGAAATCTTTAAATAACAGTTTTACTGCCAACTTAAACGTTCCCACTTACATCACCATCCTAACTCTATTATTCTATACTATTGGAAGCGATTACGGAAGAGAAATAATAAAATTTCTGTTATCTTTTTTTCTGGTATGTTAGAATATTTTTATTAACTATTTTATAGAAGGTGAAAAAGATATGGAATTATGGGATATTTATGATGAGCATCGCAGAAAAACAGGTAAAACCATGGTACGAGGAAATTCTATTGAAAATGGAAATTATCATTTAGTTGTTCATGTTTGCATTTTTAATTCAAAAAATCAAATGCTTATTCAACAACGTCAACCATTTAAAGAAGGCTGGTCAAATTTATGGGATATTAGCGTTGGTGGTAGTGCCATTCAAGGAGACAATAGTCAAACCGCTGCCGAAAGAGAAGTATTAGAAGAGATTGGTTATCAGATTGATTTATCAAATATTCGTCCCCATCTAACAATTAATTTTAATGGTGGCTTTGATGATATTTACTTAATAGAAAAAGAGATTGATCTAACCACATTACAGTTACAATATGAAGAAGTCCAACAAGTTAAATGGGCAAATAAGAAAAAGGTATTAGAATTATTGGAGAACAAACAATTTATTCCATATTATAAAAGTTTTATTGAATTATTATTTGATATACAAAAACAACATTATGGATCTATTATTGAATAATTAAATACCACATTTTTGGCGAAAGCATGTGTATTGGCTTAAAAAACAGCATAATTTCTTATGCTGCCAAAATGTCATTTTACCCATACGTGATTATCGCAACTTCAAATATAAATGTGTAAGAATCCGTTAACTGTCTTTTCTAATTTTCTCTATAATAGCATCACTAAATTCTGTTGTTGAGGCAACACCACCAATATCTGCTGTTCTAATCTTGTTTTCTATTAAAACTTCATCAATCGCCTTGCGGATACTATCTGCTGCGATTTGCTCTTTAATATGTTCTAACATTAAGCAAGCTGCTAGAAGTAAAGCAGTTGGGTTTGCTATGTTCTTTCCTGCTATATCTGGAGCACTACCATGAACTGCTTCAAACATAGCATAATCATCACCGATATTACTACTTGGCAAAAGACCTAATCCGCCAATTAATCCACTAGTTAAATCAGAAATAATATCTCCATATAAATTAGGCATTACCATAATATCAAATTGCTGTGGTTTCATGACTAATTGCATGCAAACATTATCAACGATCATATCATTTGCCTCAATTTCAGGATATTCCTTTTTAATTTCGTTAAAAATCGTTAAAAACATTCCATCACTTAATTTCAGAATATTTGCTTTATGAACACAAGTAACTTTTTTTCTGTTATGTTTTTTTGCGTATTCAAAAGCTGCTTTAATAATTCTCGTACTCGCTTTTCTAGTAATTAATTTTGTCGCATGAACCGTATCTTGATTAATCATCTCTTCTTGACCAATATATAAATCTTCTGTATTTTCTCTAAATGTGATGATATCAATTGATGGAAAAGGAGTTTTTATATTTGGCAATGATTTAGCAGGTCGAAAGTTACTATATAAATCATATTTATTTCTTAATTGTACATTTATACTCTTAAATCCCTTTCCAATTGGAGTTGTGATAGGAGCTTTTAAAAGTATTTTATTTCGTTCAATCGAGTCAAAGGCTACTTGAGGAACTAACTCTCCATGTTTTTGATAATAGGCTTCTCCTACATCAAACAATTCAAAATCTAAGTCAAGCTGTAAACTATTTAAGATTCTAATGACTTCTTGGCAAATTTCTGGTCCAATACCATCACCTTTTAATACTGTAATTGTTCTCATATATTCTTCCCCCTTTGATCAATAGCAACATACTCTATGATTTCTCCAACATACTTTGATGCTGGTCTTACTATTTTCCCACTATATAGTTGGCTTTCGATATTATGAGCCAACCAGCCAATACTTCTAGCACAAGCAAATAACAAGGTAAACAACTCTCTTGATATTCCAAGCATTTGATACACCAATCCACTATAAAAATCAACATTACTAGAACAATGAATTCCTTTTCTTTCAAACATAATCCGCTTCGCAATCTTTTCAAATTCGATATAAAAAAGCAATTCTTCTTCGAAGTCTTTTTCTTTTGCTAATTCTTTTGCAGCTTCTAATAAAATCTCACTTCTAGGATCACTAAGTGTATACACAGCATGCCCCATCCCATATATCAAACCGCTATTATCATAAAAATCTTTATCTAGAATTCTTTCAATAATCAATTTTATTTTATTGGTATCTTGGCTAATTCCAATTTCCTTAATAACTTCATCCATCATTTCACATACTTTTAAGTTTGCACCACCATGTTTTGGACCTTTTAATGAACCAATTGCTCCTGCAAAGGAAGAATAGATATCTGTTCCAGTACTGGACATAACAACATTAACAAACGTTGAGTTGTTTCCACCCCCATGATCGGCATGTAGAACTAAAGCAATATCTAAGATTCTAGCTTCTTTTTGGCTATATTCTCTTGTTGGTCGAATCATACTAAGAATATTTTCCGCAACTGAATGATGTTCATCGATATGGTGTACAAATAAACTCTTATCATCAAAATAATGAATCTTACTAGCATAATTATAACAAACTAAACTAGGCATTTTAGCTACAATATGCAAACCTTGATCCAAAATGTGCTGAATACTAGTATCTTCTGGCGTTTTATCATAAGAGTATAGAGTTAAGACATCCTTTTGTAACTTATTCATTAAATTTTTCGTCGGAAATCGTAAAATTTCACTTTCTAAAAATTGTTCTGGAAGATGATATTTTGAATGAAATACACTAATAAAATCTTTCAATTCTTCTTTCGTAGGTAAATAACCAAAAAGAATCAAGAAACAAGTTTCTTCATAAAGTAGTGAATGTTTATCAGATGCTAGTATCAATTCTTTGATATCAATTCCTCGATAATACAATTTACCATTTGTATCTACCTTTTTATCGTTAATCTTTTCATAACCTACAACATCACTAATTTTAGTTAACCCAATTAACACCCCAGTTCCATCCTCATTTCGCAGACCGTTTTTGACTGAATGCTTTTTATACAACGAATTATCAATACTTCTAAAATCCTTTGATTTATTAAAAAACTTTTCTAATTGTTTTTCCATCTAGACATCTCCCCCTATAATATTTTTTTGTTTTAGTTTGATTACCATTATAACAGAATAATAATAAAAAGTTAATAAAATTCTGTTTTATCGATATTTAAATAAAAAATAATGGATATTTATAAAATAATATCCAACAAAAAATAATAAATTTAGCCTCGAAGTTTTTTATTCATGATTATATTTTACATATTTAGTCACAAGATAAATAACAGTAGTTCCTTCCAACAATTCATTTAGATAATCTTTTAGCAAAACAACTAGGTACTACTGATACAATCAATATTAAAAAATAAAAAGCTGTATTAATTAATGCGACTTTCATACAATTAATAACAGCCCTAAACACACCATTTTTATTCTATAGAAATATTAAAAGCAGGAATTTTACGATAGTTTACTCTAGCAGCTTCCAACATTCGTTTTGCTGCACGATCACTTTCCGTTCCATCATATTTATCATCTTCATAAATAATCTCTGTAATCCCAGATTGTATAATAGCTTTTGCACATTCATGGCAAGGAAATAAAGAAACGTAAATGCGACAACCTTTTAAGTCTTTTACACTATTTAAAATAGCATTTAGTTCTGCATGTACAACATAAGGATACTTTGTATCATATAAATTCCCTTGCCGTTCTTCCCAAGGAAATTCAGTATCCTCACAACCCCATGGTAAACCATTATATCCAACACCTACAATTTTGGTATCATTATTAACGATACAAGCTCCTACTTGTGTATTAGGATCCTTAGAGCGAAATCCAGATAGCTTTGCAACGCCCATAAAATATTGATCCCAATTAATAATTTTATTAGCCATTATAATTCCTCCTTGATTTCCTTAATCTTTTGTTTGAACTCTGCTGGTAGTTCTGCTTCAAACTCTAAATATTCAGCAGTTGTTGGGTGAATGAATCCTAATTTTTTAGCATGCAAATATTGACCAAAGGCATCTCGGTCTTTTTTATGTCCATATTTTGGATCAGCAACGACTGGATAGCCAATATATTTCATATGCACACGAATTTGATGTGTTCTTCCAGTCTCTAAACGACATTCTACTAATGTATAATTACTATATCGTTCTAGGACTTGAAAATTAGTAACTGCTTCTTTTGCATTTTTAGATGTCACGATCATATTCTGTCTGTTAGTTGGATCTCGTCCAATAGGTGCATCAATCTTACCAAAATCATGTGGAATAACTCCATGAACCAATGCTATATAACTTCGTGTTACGGTTTTATCTTGTAACTGTTTCGATAACTCTATATGAGCATTATCATTTTTAGCAACCATTAAAAGTCCACTAGTATCTTTATCAATGCGATGAACAATCCCAGGACGATTAACTCCATTTATCCCAGATAAATCTTTACAATGATATAATAATCCATTCACTAATGTATCAGTAACAATACCATAGCTTGGATGAACAATCATTCCACTTTGCTTATTTACGATAATAACATCTGAATCCTCATAAACAATATTGAGTGCTATGTCTTGAGCTTCAACATCCAAGTCAATATTTTCCTTAATTTCAACGATAATTAAATCATTACTTTCTAAATGATAACTACTTTTGACTTGTTTCCCATTAACAACTATTTGTTGATTTTTAATCATCGTTTGAATTTGTGATCTAGAAAAATCAGAAAAATAGGTTGTTAAAAATCGATCAATTCGCCACCCTTGGTATTCATGATTTATAGAGATTTCGATATTTTCCATATTTCGTATTCCTCCATTAACATTTCAAGAATAATCAATCCTATCCCAATAATAATCGCCATGTCAGCAACATTAAATGTTGGGAAAACATAAGATCCAAATTGAAAATCCATAAAATCTCGCACATGTCCATAAATCAAACGATCAATGAAGTTACCAACGGCTCCACTAACAATTAAGACTAATCCAAATCGAGTTAATTGTTCATGGCTACGAGTTTTCAAGAAGAACATATAAACTGCACCAACAGCAAAAATTGTAACAAAACTAAATAACCAAGAATAGTTCGAATACCATTCAAACATACTCCAAGCAACTCCTTTGTTTAGTACATAAGTAAAATAAAAGAAGTTATCAATAATTGCAATACTTCCGTTTTCTTCAATAGTATTAGAAATTATTGTTTTAGTTAATTGATCACCCAATAATACTAAAACTAAAATAAGTCCAAAAAATATCCATTCTTTTTTAGATAGAAAATCTTTTTTAGGTAATAATGTATCTTTATTAAAGTATTTTTTTAAAGGGAATTCTCCTTTTTTATCTTTTAAAACATCACGTATATTGAATTTCATTATAATCACCAATTATATTATACAAGATTTCTAATTGAATGAAAATAAATTAAATAAAAAAGAGACATTGTCTCTTTTTATGTGTTTTCACTTTCTACATCAAAACTAAAGAAAGTTGAGCTATCTTCACGAGCAGCTCCTCTAGTTTCTTTACGTGTTGTTGGTACTTTATAATGATTATTATCTGATAGAGCTTCCTCATCATCCGTAGTAGTTTCAAAAGTAGGTGCTTCTCCATTTAATTCTTGATCTTCCCTAATTAAGAAATAGACTTCAGAATTATCAATAGTATCTAAAAGATCTTGACTCATCTTCGCAACATTCGTTCTAAAATCAACTGCTTGTTCTTTAAACCCTTCAACTTCGCCACTTAATGTACGTACATAATCTAATGATTCTTTTAAAATTAAATTTGCATTACGCTTTGCTTTTTCAATTAAATCACTAGCTTCTTTTAAAGCTAAACGAGCAATTTCTTCATTTGTTCCTTCATGTTGTTTGATTCTACGATTTAATACTCTAACTTCTTCCTTATAACGTTCCACATCACGCTGTAAAGATATATTTCTTTCATTTAAACTATCAATTTGAGAAATTAAATCTGTAATTTCTTCGTTTACTTCTTTTGGATCATATCCTCTAAATCTTGTTGTAAAACTATATTTTTTTGTATTTGCCATCAAGTACACCTCACTCATAAAACCAGCATTCAATAATGTGGTTATTGCCTCTAGTTGTTTTATTTAAATCTTTAATAATAACTCTACCAAATTTTCGCAAAGATATCATATCATTATTATGACATAAAAATGCTACTAGTTCAACTTCTTTATGATTAACTTTTACTAAATTTCCTAAAATATATTCTTTAGCCTTGCTTCTAGAAATCGAAAAAACAGTTGAAATAATCACATCAAGTCGAAATGAGGCGATGAAAAATGTCTTCTTTTTATATGTTTGATTCTTCGTCAAATTATGACTCACTTCTTCTAATGTTACTTTTGTTCTCGCTATTTGTGTTAAATTCATAAATATATACATATAAATATTACTATCACAAACAAAATAGCAGTTATTTTCATCTAATAAAATGTCTCCGAATACTTCTCTTTTCACACCTAAAGAAATTAATGCTCCCAACACATCTTTATGTCGAATTGAACTAAACTTATTGTTATATTTAATTCTAATTTTTGTAATATTGAAATCTTTCTCACTAATCTCAATATCAGATCTACATATAATGACTCTTTGATAGTCACTATCATCGATACCACCATATGTAATAATATTCAAACCGTCTTTTTTCCCAATCACCTTTTTTATAATATCTATCCGATGCAAATCCAAGAAAGAAGTCAAAATAATTTCATAGTTTTCTAATGCTCTAAATCGGAAATCTAAAACATTTTTGACAAACTCTTCATCATTTTTAAAGTGTAAGTAAATTCTATCTTCCATAGAAAGAAAGTATTCCTAACCAATATTTATTCTTGATTTTCATCCTCATCTACACTTATACTTCCTGAAACATTAATATTTCTAGGTGTGCATAAAAAGATTTTAGGACCAATTTGTTGGATATCACCGTCAATTGCATAAATAACCCCACTCAAAAAATCAATCACTCGTTTTGATTGCTCTTTTTGTAAACGATGTAAATTGATAACTGTCGCTCTTTTATTTTTTAAATAATCGGCGATTTCAGTTGCTTCACTAAAAGCACGAGGTTCAAATAATACTAAATGACTATCTTTATTTCCACTTAACGATTTTACTGTTTGTGCTGCCTTTTCAGACTTAGTTTCAAAAATACTTGAAGGTTCAACAGTTGATTCATCTTCATTTTCATCTTCTTCATACCCATCATCTATAAACCATTTTTTTATTCTACCATAATCCATGTTGTTAATCCTCCTATATATTAACTATTATAACATATCAATAACTAAAAAAAAACCAATAACATTAACTATATCTCTATTATTATTATATAAAAAGATTAGACAAATAAACATCGTTTACTTATCTAATCCAGGTTTCGTTTGTTTTA
>Ga0153996_1000414_pt1 | contig 19415 bp, 18 predicted proteins | sample TSNC080MetaG_FD_104728 | JGI IMG/M metagenome (GOLD analysis project Ga0153996, IMG submission 104728) | Attine ant fungus gardens microbial communities from North Carolina, USA - TSNC080 MetaG | ecosystem: Host-associated > Fungi > Mycelium > Unclassified | place: USA: North Carolina, Lumber...
CCCGACCTTTGGCCGGGCGCTGACCACAGCGGCGGAGATCACGGGGGAGCTGCTGGGCATGCCTCCGGAGGAGGTGTACGACTTCCCCTCCTTTAACGCCCTCCTGCGGGAGCGGTTCCAGAGAATCCGGGAGGAAAAACAGCTTCCCGCTCCCGCGCTGGTCTCACGGAAAGGAAAGCTGAGCCGCGCTGCCATGTGCAGCATGGTGAATATGCTGGAGGCGGGGGTTTCCGGCCCGGTTCCCGAGGCGCTATGGCCACTGACGGCGGTATCCCCCAAGGAATTTGTCGCCGCCAACTATCTTTGCGCCCTTGGCCTGCTGGAACGGCAGGAAGCGCTGGAAATATGATATGGTCAGTTTTATAATTGACTATTTCCTTTTTTCAGCTATAATATGTGTATATATACTTTGTTGCAAGCGGCGAACAGTGGATAAACACATTTTCACGTTTTGTTCCACCGGGTAACGCGGTGGAACAAAACGTTTTTTTATGTGCCACAAACCGCCGGAGTGATAAAAAAATAGCCGGAACGCGCGGGCGGCAATGAGCCGGGGAGGAAATGAATGATGAAAAGGTTATTGGGGGCATGCATAGCGGTGCTGCTGCTGGCAGGCTGCGGCAATGGCGGTGACCGGGGCGGTTCGTCGGCGTCCGCGCCGGAGGAAGCCTCCCAGGTGGAATTGTCCGCCTCGGAGGAATCTTCCCAGGCGGAGCTGCCCGCCTCGCCGCTGGCAGCGGAGGAGGAAGCGGCCGGACCGGAGGCGCAGGCCGTGCTGCCCGATGCTTCCGAGGAGGAGGGAACGCCGGAACAGCCGGTAACCCTGACGATTACCGTGCCCGAGGGTTATACCCTGCCCCGTATCGGAATGCTGCTGGAGGAGAAGGGCGTCTGCACCCCCGAGGAGTTTATCCAGGCCGCCCAGGAGGGGGATTTCAGCGAATTTCCACTGGTCGCCGCCCAGGAAGCGGATCCCAACCGGTGCTTTGTCCTGGAGGGATATCTGTTCCCCGACACCTACGAGATCTATTTCACCGCCACCCCGGATGAGATTATCCGCCGCATGCTTTCCCACACCGAAACGAAGATCACGGACAGCCTGCGGGCCCGGGTGAAGGAGAGCGGATATACCATGGATCAGATTCTGGCACTGGCCTCCATCATTGAAAAGGAGGCTTTTGGCCATGAGCAGATGCCCTATATTTCCTCGGTGCTGCACAATCGCCTGAACAACAGCATCCGCTTGCAGTGCGATGTGACCATCGTATATGTGGAAGGCGCCATCAAGCCCTTTATCACCGGGGATAAGAACCGCTACAACAGCTTTTACAACACCTACAAAAGGGATGGGGTTCCCCCGGGCGCTATCTGCAACCCCAGCCTGGACGCTGTTCAGGCGGCCTTGGCCCCTGCGGACACAGACTACCTCTATTTTGTCACCGACGCGCAGAAAAAATATTATTACGCGGAAACCTACGAGGAGCATTTGGAAAATATTGAGGTCGCCGGGGCTGTGGAATAGAAAATCTTCTATTCTTCATGCAGGGTGAATTTCCACATGCAGTTGCCGGTGTCGTCGGTCATCTCTGGATAACAGCTCACCTCATCCAGGGTGAACCTGTCGTCAATGGTTTTGGCAAAGCCGCCATACTCCACCAGTCCCACCGGCTTGCAGGGATGAAACTCCATTCCCTTCCGGGCTCTCGCCTGCTGCACCCGGCAGGACAGCACCCGGTATGTAAGCGTATTCCCTTGGATGATGGTCTCCGCCCTGTTGAGGGGCGCGTACATCCGGAACTCCAGCGCCCGCTTTAATCCCTCCAGCCCCGCCCGCTCCGGCAGCCCTAAGAATTCCTTGATCCGCTTGGCCTCGATAACGGTGAAGCTCCTCCAGGCCGCAATGTCGTGCTCCATCGCCTCGTCCATGCCCAGCTTTTTTTCAACGGACTGAAACCACACGCCATCCATGGCCAGCCAGTTCTTGGCATAATTTCCGCAAAGCTCGATAAGCTTCTCCCTTGGCAAATCCTCAATCTTGTTGTATTCCATTGCCGTAACTCCTTTCCATTTTTGCTTTTCTGTTATTATACCATAAGCGCGGCGTTGGTATAATGGCCCATCGCCGCCGGTTGCCGCTTCAGCGGCGAGGCGGCGGGGCATAAAAGTATAATAACCGCTCGTCGGTTATTATACCATAGAAACATAGGGTTTAAAACATAAATTCCCTTTAGAGAGCCCCTTGACACTTTATGTATTCCATGGTATCATATGATAAGTATCCTGTAAGTACATTGTCTCACATGTGTTTTGTAAGTCATTGTGGTAAATGGTTTACAAAGGCGTGTGATTTTTTATGTAATGGAGGCATTGGGGGGAGGCGGCTCCCGCCACAAACACAACATTTCCACATGCACGGAAATATAATTAGAAATTGGGAGATTATGAATACAATAACATTTAATCAGTTCGACATTTCGCCGGAGATTTTACGCGGGCTGGACAAGATGGGGTTTGAAGCTGCCACAGAGGTGCAGGAAAAATCCATTGTCCCTATGATGGAAAAGCACGACCTCATGGTTCAGGCGCCCACCGGAACAGGCAAGACCTGCGCCTTCGGCATCCCCGTGATAGAAGCGGTGGACACCAGGAATTCCAACATTCAGTCCGTTATCCTTTGTCCAACCCGGGAGCTGGCAATTCAAACCGCCACCGTCCTCAAGAGGCTGACCGCCTTTAAGCCGGGTGTCCGCATTGTGGCTCTGTATGGCGGAGAGCGCATTGAGCGCCAGATGACCGCCCTGCGCCGCCGCCCTCAAATCGTCGTCGCCACCCCCGGCCGCATGATGGATCACATCCGCCGCCGCACCGCCCGGCTGAAGGGTGTCAGCCTGGTGGTTCTGGACGAGGCCGACCGCATGCTGGACATGGGCTTCCGCGAGGATATGGACACCATCCTGGAAAGCGTGCCCAAGGAGCGCCAAACCGTGCTCTTTTCCGCAACCCTTTCCGAGGAGATCAAGCGCATTGCCCGGGAGTACCAGGTGAATGCCCGGCATATCCAAATCAAGCAGGAGACCCTCACTGTGGACTGTGTGGAGCAGTACTATGCGGAGATTCGCGGCAAGGCGAAAACTCCCGCGCTTGTAAAGCTGTTGCAGGACAAAAAATTCGGCCTTTCCCTTGTGTTCGTGGGCACGAAATCCATGGCGGATGAATTGGCGGGACAGCTTTCCCAGAGCGGCTTCCGCGCCGCGGCCCTTCACGGCGATCTTCGCCAGCGCCAAAGGGATATTGTAATGGATCAGTACCGCAGCCGCCGGATAGACATATTGGTGGCCACCGACGTGGCCGCCCGGGGCATAGATGTGCACAACATTGACGCCGTCATCAACTACGACCTCCCGCAGGACAGCGACAGCTATGTGCACCGTATCGGCCGAACCGGACGCGCCAACAAAACCGGCGTCGCTTACTCCTTTGTCTATCCCCGGGAGCGGGGCAGGCTCCAGCAGATCATGCTTTCCACCAAGGCTAAAATTCAGCCCATGGCCATTGAGGGTATTGCCGGTCTTCCACTTACCTCCGGAACCTCCAAATCCTCCGGCCGCCGCTCTTATCCCGCTGCCGGTGAAGGCGGCCAGGGCAGCAAGGTTGCCCACCGCTCTAAACAATCCTTCTGGAGCGGAAATCGGGGCCCAAAAACCAAAAAGAAGGCCTACCAGTATTCCGGCGGGCGGGTGGATGCCGGCGCGTAAAGCCCGACTCATGATTAATGAAGGCCGGCAAGCGGATTCCGCTTGCCGGCCTCTTGCTGTATATGGTTAAAGTGAAGCCGGATCATTCCCCTTGTAAGTAATACGCGGTCTTTTCAAACAGTATATCCATATCAATGGGCTTGGCAATGTGATCGTTCATACCGCATGCCTTGCATTTTTGGACATCCTCGTCAAAGGCGTTGGCCGTCATGGCGATAATGGGAATCGCCCTTGCCTCCGGCTGGGGGAGCGCCCTTATTTTTTCAGTGGCCTCAAAGCCGCTCATTTCGGGCATCTGGATGTCCATGAAAATAAGGTTATACCGCGCGGGGGCCGCCATAACCATTTCCAGCGCGATTCTTCCGTTTTCCGCGCATTCAATGGTGACCCCCGTATCCTCCAGCAGAGCCAGCACGATCTCGCGATTGATCTCCACGTCCTCCGCCAGCAAAACTGTGCGGCCTGTAAAATCAAGTGGCGAGGCCTCCTCTTCGGATGCTTCATCCGGTGTGTCCTCCGCTCCAATCCGCACCCGCACGGTGAATACAAAGCGGCTGCCGGTGCCGGGCTCGCTTTCCACACAAATATTGCCGCCCATCAAGTTGATGACATTTTTGCTGATAGCAAGCCCAAGGCCGGTTCCGGAAAAGCGCCGGGAGATTCCGGTATCCGCCTGCTCAAAAGCACGGAATATGGTTTCCTTCTGTTCAGCGGAAATGCCGATCCCGTTGTCCTCGACGGCAAACTGAAGCTCACAGGAATCTCCGTCACTGGAGAGCCGGGACGCTTCCAGCTTGACGCCGCCGTAATCCGGCGTGAATTTGATGGCATTGCTTAAGAGGTTTGAAATGACCTGAAAGAGCCGCATTTCATCAGCGATAACCAGTTGGGGGATGTCGTCCGAAATATCCACAAGAAGCTCCTGATGCTTCTCGTCGGAACGGCTGCGGACAATAGCGCAAACATTGCCCACCATCTCCCTGAAATCAAACCGCACGGGGGAAAGCTCAAATTTCTGCGCCTCAATCTTGGACATATCAAGCACGTCGTTGATGATGCTCAGCAAATGCCGTGACGCGGCTTCAATTTTTGAGAGGCAATCCGCCAGCTTCTCCAGGCTGTCGGTGCCTTGGGCGATGGTGGTCATACCGATAATGGCGTTCATAGGCGTTCTGATTTCGTGGCTCATGTTGGCCAGGAAGCTGCTTTTTGCCCGCGCGCTTGCCAGCGCCTCCTCCTTGGCGGCGATCAGCCTGTCCATGATTTGATTTCGCTCCATGGCGGAGGCCAGCAAAAGCCCGCCGGAGCGGAGGATTTTCTCCTCCACCTCCAGGAATCGGCGCTCCTTATGGCAGTCGTCAAAGCCGATAAAGCCCCAAAAGGTATTTTCCATAAATATGGGTACAATGAGGATGGAAACAATTCCCTGGGGCAGGAGCTGCTCCTGCTCCGCCGGATGCATATTCTTTACAAGGCTGTTGATGCAGTTGTTCCCCGACAACGGCGCTTCCCAGGTGGGCGCAACCTCGGCATATGGCACCGCAACCATCAGCTCCGTATTATCCTGCTGGGGGGGCGCTCCCTCGGACCATTCATATATCTGTGTGGTGCACAGCTTTCCGTCGATAACGTTGTTTTCCCACACATAAACCCGATCCACCTCCACGCAGTTTCCAAGAATGCCCAGGCATTCCCATACCGTTTCAAAAAAAACGTCCCCGGTGGAGGCGAGCAGCTTGGCGGCCACCTGGTTCACGGCGCTAAGCAGGCGATCCCGGCGCGCCAAATCAGCCTGCACAGTTTCCTGCATCCGCCGTTCGCTTTCGGCATCCGGCGGCGCGGCCTTGATATGGCTGATATCCTGCAAAACCCCCGTAATGCGCACAGGGACGCCGCCGGGCCGATCCCCTTGTGAGGAAGCCCCCTTTGCCTGCACCCAAACGGTGTGGCCATCCTTGTGCAGCAGACGGAACTCAGCTTCATAAAAAGAGGATTCCCCGGCAATATAGCGCCGGGCGTTTTCGGTTAGGGCAGCCACATCCTCCGGAAGGATGTACTTTCCACCGATCAAAACCTTCTGGGGGAGCCTTCCTCCGCTATATCCCGACATGCTCTCCCATTGATCACTGAAAACAACCTCACCGGAAGGCAGGTGCCAGTCCCAAACCACAAGGCCGGTGGCCTTGATAACGCGCATAAGATTTTCTTTTACACTGTCGTTAAGCGGCAGATAATCGCCCATGCAGCACCTCAATACTGAAAGGATTTTTTTGTTAATCAGCTATAGCACCGTTACCCCTAAATTTTATCTTATTGTACATACGGTGTCAAGGAGATAAGCGACTCAAAATTGCTAACTTAATAAACAATAATACCAAGCGTTTTACTAATATTTGACAAAGATATTATGATGCAATATAATGAAAAGACAGGCTATAGAATAGCCGCATAACAGCCGGAGCCCCAAAACGGTTTTATTAAAAAATGGAGGCATTTGTGTGGAAAATGTATTTATGAAGGCTAAGGATCATAGTGTATTTTCGTGGGCAAACCTGGGGGACATTAAAGAGGGACGGGGCGACCTGGGTGAGGAAATGCCGGTGCTGGTATACCGGCTGATGCAATATACCATGCTTGATGTGTTAGCCAAGGATATGGGGAAGGATAAGGCAAACGATTACCTGCGCGCGGCGGGACACCTTGCGGGTACAGAATTTGCACGGAATACGCTGGATTTGACTGTGGATTTTAGTACCTTTGTCGCCAACCTGCAAAAGAAGCTGCTGGAATTTAAGATCGGCGTCCTCCGGATGGAGGCGTTTGACCAGGACTCGGGGGAGATTGTACTTACGGTTGGACAGGATCTGGATTGCAGCGGGCTTCCGGTCACAGACGATACCGTCTGTGATTATGACGAGGGATTTATTGCCGGTATTCTTGAATTGTATACCGGCAAGCCATACAAGGTGCGTGAGGTGGATTGCTGGGCAAACGGTGACCGGGTATGCCGTTTTAACGGCAAGGTTGCAAAATAGGAAGAGACAGGCATTGTGAAGGGGCAGGTGGAATATCTGGGGGAGAGCAGGAATGTTTTGAAACCGGCTGCGGATATCCTATTCGATTATTTGCGCGACGCCATTTATGATCCATCCAACGCCTTGCTGGATTTGGAGCAATTGCCCGGGGAATTCCGCGACTTTGGCAAAGGGCTGCAGTTCTATAACCGTATCGTGTATGAAATGACCGCGCTGGCAAAGGAATTGGCAGGGGGCAATTTAAATTGCGATCTGCCTTCCCCCAGCAATGAAATTGCGGCTCCGCTGAAAATGCTCCATGCATCCCTCAGGCATCTCACCTGGCAGGCCCAGCAGGTCGCTAATGGCGACTATCATCAGCGTGTTGATTTTATGGGCGATTTTTCGGAAGCGTTTAACAACATGATTAGGCAGCTGGAGGAGAGAAGAATCCTCAGCCTGGATGAAAAGTCCAGGCTTGAGTTGTATGTGGAGCTGATGCTTGCCAACTGCCCGGATCCGATATTGCTGTTTAACCTACAGGGAAGGCTGGCATATGTGAGCAATTCCTACCTCCAGTGCTCTGGAGGCTCGGAAGCGGATCAGATTCTGGGCAAAGGAATCCGCGAGCTGTTTGCGCCCGCAGCTTCAGAGGAGTTCATTTGTTCTGTGGAAAACCTGTTTGAAACCGTTTTGAAGGAAAAGTGCACAATAAAAACGGAGCAGGATATTGATTTAAGCAATAACGGGATGTGCCGCCACTATCAGATGCAGCTGACGCCGATGCTGGACGCCGGGGGCGATAACCATCAAGGGGTTATGGTGCTCATGCACGATACCACTGAAATCGTGCGGACGCGCCGGGAGGCGGAGCATGCCCGGGAGCTTGCGGAGCAGTCGTCCCGGGCCAAGTCGGATTTTCTTTCCCGCATGAGCCATGAGATGCGAACGCCGATGAACGCGATTATCGGGATGACCACCATCGGCAGCGCCTCGGACGACCCGCAGCGGAAGGATTATTGCCTGGAAAAGATCAGCGAAGCGTCCCGGCATTTGCTGGGTGTGATTAATGATATCCTGGATATGTCCAAAATAGAGGCTGACAAATTTGAGCTTTCTTACAACCGATCTCATTTTAGGAATATGATTGAGCGGCTTACCGAATCGGTAATGTTCAGGGCCACAGAGCATGGGCAGAGGCTGTCGGTTACCATTGACCCCGACATTCCGGAAGCGGTTGACACAGACGAGCAGCGGCTTGCACAGGTGATTTCCAACCTGCTGTCCAATGCCGTTAAGTTTACCCAAGATGGCGGCGACATCTCCCTTACCGCGGGAAAAATCCCCTGGGACGATGAAATTCATTCCTGGGGGATCCGGATTACGGTGACGGATAACGGAATCGGAATTTCCGAGGAGCATCAGGAGCGGCTGTTTGTGCCCTTTGAACAGGCCGAGGGAGGCTTCTCCCGCAAATTCGGCGGCACAGGGCTTGGCCTTGCCGTTTCCAGGCGCATCATCGAGATGATGGGGGGAAATATCCGGGTTGAATCGGAAATTGGCAAGGGCTCTTCCTTTGCCTTTGAAATCCCGGTGGCAATGGCCGAAACTGAGGCTTCCGGCCAGCCGCGGCCCGCCTTTCCAGAAAAAGGCGGGCCGGAGCCCAATGAGCAGAATGCCGATGCCTCCGAGGACAATGTTTTTTCAGGCCGCAGGGTTTTGCTTGCCGAAGACGTTGAAATCAACCGGGAAATAGCGGCCGCGCTGCTGGAGCATACCGGCGTCCTGATTGATCCGGCGAACGACGGGGTGGAGGCATTTGAGAAATTTGCGGCCGCGCCCGGTTCCTATGACTTGATTCTGATGGATATCCATATGCCGGGCATGGACGGCTACGAAGCGACAAGAAGGATACGCGGCTCCGGCCTGCCCGGTGCGGATGTGATTCCGATTATTGCGATGACAGCCAACGTCTTTCGCGAGGATATCGAGCGGTGCCTTGCCTGCGGAATGAATAGTCATCTGGGAAAGCCTATCGACCCAAATGAAGTAATTGAGCGGCTCAAGGAATATTTGCCGTAAGCTTGATTCTTATTACGCTTTACATAACCCGTATTTTCTCAAAGGATTGCCGGGTTATTACATGCTCAAGCGACCCAACAGCCCCCGCCCTTTTGCGCGGGAGCTGTTGGGTCGCTGATAATTTATCCCGGTATCATCTTTTTTTTTCTTTAATGTAGGCGTCGATGGAGGCCGCGGCGGTCTTGCCCGCGCCCATGGCCAGGATAACCGTAGCCGCGCCGGTGACTGCGTCCCCACCGGCAAACACGCCCTCCCGGGTGGTGGCCATGCCGTCATCCACCACCAGGCAGCCCCGCTTGTTGACCTCCAGGCCGGGGGTGGTGCGGTGGAGCAGCGGGTTGGGGGAGGTTCCGATAGCCATAATGACGCTGTCCACCTCCAACCGGAAGTTGGAGCCCTCGATCTCCACCGGGCGGCGCCTGCCTGACGCGTCCGGTTCTCCCAGATCCATACGGACGCATTCCATAGCGGTGACCGCCTTGTTTTCGTCCCCTATAATGCGGACAGGGTTGTTGAGAAGCAGGAATTCCACCCCCTCCTCCTGGGCGTGGTGCACTTCCTCCTGGCGGGCGGGCAGCTCGGTCATGGAGCGGCGGTAAACAATATAGACCTTATCCGCCCCCAGGCGCTTGGCGGAACGCGCCGCGTCCATGGCGACGTTGCCGCCGCCCACCACCGCTACCCTTTTATGGCGGCGGAGGGGGGTGTCAAAGCCCTCATCATAGGCGCGCATCAGGTTGATCCGGGTCAGGTACTCATTGGCGGAATAGACTCCCAGGAGGGACTCGCCCTCGATGCCCATAAAAGTGGGGAGGCCTGCGCCCGAACCGATAAAAATGGCCTCGTAGCCCATCTCAAACAGCTCATCCACCAGGGAGGACTTGCCGATAACCGAATTGGTTTTCACTTCCACCCCGGCCTCGCTCAAGGCGGCGATTTCCCTGGCCACAATGGCCTTGGGCAGGCGGAACTCCGGAATGCCGTAAACCAATACCCCTCCGGCGGTATGAAACGCCTCAAACAAGGTGACCTGATAGCCCATGGCCGCAAGGTCACCGGCGCAGGAAAGCCCGGCGGGGCCGCTTCCCACCACCGCCACCTTGTGGCCGCCTGTCGGGGGAGGCGGGGATTTTTCACCCTCATGCTGTAGATGGTAATCGGCTACAAAGCGCTCCAGGCGGCCGATGCCCACAGGGGCCCCCTTCCTGTTCCGGATGCAGAGCTGCTCGCACTGACTTTCCTGGGGGCAGACCCGTCCGCAGATGGCGGGCAGGGCGTTGGTGCTCTTAATGGTTTGGTATGCGCCCTCCAGATCGCCCCTGGCCACCTGGCCGATAAAATCGGGTATTTGCACATTCACCGGGCAACCGGCCACACAGGGCCGGTGCTTGCACTGGAGGCAGCGCTCCGCCTCCTCCATGGCCATTTCCTTGGTATAGCCCAGGGAAACCTCGCTGAAATTTTTATTGCGTACCTGGGGGGGCTGCTCCGGGATCGGAACCTTTCGGGGAGACATGTTAGGCATGAACCTCGCCTCCCATCCCCGGCAGGCGGCACTGGTGGGCCAACTCCTCCTCCTTGTAATTGGAATTTCGGGAAATAAGCTCGTCAAAATCCACCAGGTGGCCGTCGAAATCCGGGCCGTCCACACAGGCAAACCGCATTTTTCCATCCACCGTCACCCGGCAGCATCCGCACATACCGGTTCCGTCTATCATAATGGGATTGAGGCTTACCACGGTTTTGATTCCACGGGGCTGGGTGACCCTGCAAATAAACTTCATCATTACCACCGGGCCGATGGCGATAACAATATCATACCGGTTCCCGGCATCCAGCAGGGATTCCAGCTTGTTTGTCACAAAGCCCTGTTCACCATAGCTTCCGTCATCTGTGGTGATGAACAGGTGATCGCTGACAGCCCGCATCTCCTCCTCTAAAATCACAATATCCCTGCTCCGGAAGCCGGCGATAATGTCCACCTTCGCCCCCATTCCGTGGAGCGCCTTTGCCTGGGGATACGCAATGGCGCAGCCAACGCCGCCGCCCACAACACACGCGCGCCGGATGCCCTCCAAATGGCTGGCAACCCCGAGGGGGCCAACAAAATCCTGAATGCTTTGCCCCACCTCCATTGCGCCCAGCATCTTTGTGGAGGCGCCCACCAGCTGGAAGATGATGGTCACCGTACCCTTCTCCGGGTCGGTATCCGCGATGGTAAGGGGAACCCGCTCCCCCTTTTCGTCAATGCGGAATATGATAAACTGCCCCGGCAGCGCTTTTTTGGCGATGAGGGGGGCGTTTACCTCCAACAGCGTAACAGTGGCATTTAACTGTCTTTTTGCCACAATTTCATACATAAACATTCTTCCTTTCAAATGGACAAAATTATAAAGCTGCCGCGGCTTCCGGCGGATCTCCGCCCCCGTCCGGCTCCCCGGTTACGTAGTCGAGATACTCCTCCAGGCACATGCCGTTTTCCTGCATGGCCAGGGCGGCGGGGCGGCCTACATAGCGAAAATGCCAGGGCTTGAAGGCGCTTTGGGTGACGCTCTCCTTTCCCGCGGGATACCGGAGTATAAAACCATACTGGCAAGCGTTTTGGGCGAGCCACCGATAGGCGTCCGTTTCCCCAAAGCCTTCGTCCAGGGTTTCGTAATCCGCAGAGGCAATATCCAGGGCCAGCCCGGTTCCGTGTTCATCGGTACGGTATCCCGTCTCTCCCGCGTCCCCGGACAGCTGGCCGCAGGCCGCAGGCGGATCATCCCCGCCCCGGTAGCCGCCCTTGGGATAAAGGCTGATGCCCCGGAGCTTGGCGGCGGTAAACATCCGCCGCGCATCTCCGGCAATGCGGCTGTCTACCCTGCTGCCGTCATAAATACCCTCCAGGTCTACCTGGAAGCCGTCGGGCAACGGATTGTCGGGATTCACAAGCAACAGGCTCCAGGAACCGCCGGACGGCTGTTCCAATGGCTCCACGGACAGGCTGTCCATGCCGTCCTCCTCCTGGGAGGACGCTTCCGGTTGGGGCGGGGACTCCTCCCCGGAGGAGGCTTCGGGTTCCGCCTCCGAGGAAACCGAAGCCTGGGGCGGTTCCGTCTGCGAGGCGGCGGAGGCATCCGCCGTTTTCGCCGTGCCAACACCCTTCTGCCCCAGTAACCAGCCGCCTCCCCCCACCAACGCAAAAAGAAGCAGCAGCAGAAGCGTACGGCGTGCCTTATATTTGAATTTAAGTTGTGACGGCGACTTCTTTCTTTTTGACATTCCCGGCAACCTCATGTGTCTCTCGTTCCTGAAACAGGGCGCTCCAGGGCAGCTTCAGGGCGTTATGAAAAATTTTAAACCTTAATAATTGAACCATAAAAGGCCCCAAAAGTCAATGGAATGGCGAATTTCCCAAAATGCCCTGTGAGGTAAAATACACAAATTTCCACATATTTTTTTCTCAAAAAATATTACAAAATGGTGAAAATATGTTATAATCTGATTACAGCTTGCGGCGTTATAGCCGGTTAATTTAAAAACGCCAAAGCGTTTTCAAATTAACTGACGATATATTTGACAGAATACGGCAGGGTGGTGAAGACAACATTGGACTGTACAATTATCAACCTGGAGGCGGGAATGCCGACGGTGGCGGTGGCGCGCAAACGGCTGGAGCAGGCGCTCCGCACCGCCAAGGCCAGGCGCACCGGCGTCCTTAAAATTATCCATGGTTACGGCTCCAGCGGCAGGGGCGGCGCGATTAAACGGGATGTGCAGGCGGTTTTGGCGGAAAACAAGAGGAGCGGGCAAATCACCGCGTTTGTCCCCGGGGAAGATTTTTCCCCCTTCCACGCCGACGCCCGCAGGATGATCGACAAATATCCCGGCCTGGCCAGGGACCGTGATTTCACCCGGAGCAATAACGGCATCACCATGGTGCTTCTATAGGGGTTCGTATACAAAAAATAGGGGGATGGGCTTAATGGCTCTGCTGCGACTGAAACGATTTTGGCTTATTTTACTTATTCCGTTCACAGCGGGGCTTTTGGAGCTGGCGGAACGTTTTCCCCAAGCGGTGGAGCGATATTATTCCCGGGGCATATATCCGGTTCTGGCGGCCATATTCGGCAGAATTTCCTCGATATTTCCCTTCTCCCTCATGAATGTGGCCGCTATACTGATTTTTCCGGTTCTTATTTTTTTGATCCTGCGGCGCCTTCATAGAAGGAAGCTGCAACCGCCCTCCATCCGCCCCAAATCACCGCTTCCAAATTTGATTTCCTGGTTTGCTACCCTTTGCGGGGCAGCAGGTATCCTGTACCTTCTGTTTGCCCTGGTGAGCGGCCTCAACTATCAGCGGTTTTCCTTTGCCAGCCAAAGCGGGCTGGAGGTGCATCCGTCCTCCCCCCAGGAGCTGGCCGTGCTGACAAGGTCGCTGGTGGAAAGCGCCAACCACCTGCGGGCCGAGCTGCCGCTGGATGAAAACGGTATTGTGAAGCTCTCCGCCTCCCCTTATCAGTTGGCCCGGCAGGCCCAGGAATATTATCCAGCCCTGGGGGAGCGTTATCCCCATCTGGGCGGCTTTGCGGCCCGTCCCAAACCGGCGTTGTTCTCCTGGGTGATGTCCCATATGCAGATTAGCGGCGTGTATGTGGTTTATCTCTTTGAACCCAACGTTAACGTGGACATTGTGGACTTTTACATACCCGTGACCATGATGCACGAGATCAGCCACTTCAAGGGTTATATGCGCGAGGAGGACGCGAATTTTCTGGCTTATCTCGCCTGTAAATACAGCGACAGCCCCGAGTTTCGCTATAGCGGCACCATGCTGGCCCTGATGCACAGCACCAATGCCCTTTATTCCACCGACAAGGATCTGTACTGGGAGGTAAGCGCACAGCTTTCCCCCGGCGTGAGGGATGATCTTGCCGCCAACAGCAGGTTTTGGCAGCAATACGAGGGCCCGGTGGCCCAGGTATCCACCGCGGTCAACGACGCGTATCTCAAATCCAACCGGCAAACAGGCGGCGTGAAGAGCTATGGCGCCATGGTAGACCTGCTGCTGGCGGAATACCGGCAGGATCACCCGGGGGAGTCTTGACCGGATGGCAGAGGTATCCGTGGAAAAAACGCTGAAAATGAAAGAGGGTTGGCGGCAGCCAACCCTCTTTCATTTTCAGGCGGAGAAGCTTAAATTGGAATGTCCGCCCTCTCCACGCGGGATTTTGGGGCTCAAGAACAAGCCAATACAACTTTCTTTATAGAAAATGTAACACTTTTAAAAAAATATAATATCATAGAGTAAATAAAAAATTTGGGAGGTACTTCATTTATGTTTGGAAATAATAACTGCTGTTTTCTTATCCTTATCATCATTATCATCTTCTTCTGCTGTGGCAATAATGATAACAATAACAACTGCTGCGGCAATGGATTCTGATGAAGCGAGGCCATGATCCCGCGACCGCCAAACCCAAACCCAGGGCGTACCTGCCAGCCCACCGGAAATCCGCGTCATAAATCAGAAGTATCCGTCAATAATACTTTTAAGCTAACAGTATTCAGGAGGATAGTATCTATGGCAAAAGCAGGTATGCGGCGGCCGGATCCAAAGGAACCCCACGGCACGGAAAGCAATCACAAGCCCAATTTCCCCAAGAATGACGCACCACCGGTGCCGGAGCTGCAAGGTAAGGCAAAGCACTCTAAGGAGAAAGCAAACCCGGAGGGTACGCAGAAGCAAGATCGTTAGATGAACGCCCTTTTCTGAAAAATCGCAAAATCATAATAAACGGCCCCCGGACTCCGTTATAAACCAGGGGGCCGTTTATTCAGTTGGAGGGCCTGTTTTAATCCTTTTGTGGCCGCCGGAGATGCCTGAACTATTCGGACGCGGGCAGGCCGTCCTTGGCCAGGCTGGCGTTTTTATATCGCTTATCCGATGTGACATCCTTGCCAAACCAACTGGGCGGCGTGAATTTTTCCGCATCCTCCACGCTTTCAAACTCTACCTCCGCCACCACCAGCCCGGCCAGATTGCCGGTATAAACATCCACATAAACAAAGGTGTCTCCGACGTAGAACTGATAGCGGGTTTTGTGAATGGTTTGGCCTACCTTTTTCGTGAGCAAGGATTCATATTCCGCCTTGGTGATCTGCACCTGCATCTCCTCCCGGGAGAGCCCGATGTCGTCGGCAGGGCGTTTCATAGTAAAGAAGTACCGCCCGTCAAACGCACGCACACGCATCTCGGGCAGGTAGCTGATATAAGTTTGTACAAATTCGAATTTATATGCAATGGCCTTCATATTGGACGGGAGATTCCCGGCCTCCACCAGAAATTTGCGTTCCGTTTCAATTTTATTACCGGATACATCCCCTGCGGTTTGCTGCGTCTCCCCGGCTTCTATTTGGGAGATTGATTTTGTATCGTCGGTAAAACGAAACACGGAGGATTCCTCCTTTATACTTGGATCGTCCGTAAAGACAAGCGCTGACGCATCTATGCTTGTAATATCGGCTATTTTGACCGCAAGCACAAGTGCGCAGATAAACCCGCATGCCATTGCAATGTTTTTTCTCATTCCATCACCTCTATTTATTGATAGTACCATACAGGTATTTAAAAAACAACCCACAGGCCGCGATTAATATCCTAAAATAGATGGGCTTTTTAATATTTAATCTTAACTATTGCGATACCCATACTTACGGCATTTCAAATTGAGCGAACCAAACCGGACGCTTTTTCATAATATATAACATTAGAAACCCAGGAGTATTAATAAGAGCCTATTGGGGGTTAAATGGAATGGTAAAAAAGAAAACCTTTACAATTATTGGCGGGGATATGCGTCAGGCACATCTGACCAACAGCCTTGCTTTTAAAGAAAGTGGATATAAAATTTATGGAATGTTTCTTGAACCAAGTGTCAAATTATCCGGCAGCATACATATTTCCGATGACATCCAGCTTGTAATGCCCCAGAGCGACATCATAATATTTCCCCTGCCCCTGCTTGGCCCGGACGGCTATGTTAATTCACCGGCGGGTACCCCGCGCATAGCCCTAGAAAGTTATCTGGAATATCTATGTCCGGAAACCGTTGTGCTGGCTGGAAAGGTCAGCCGGGAATCCGCGGATTTATTTCACGCAAAGGGGATTCAGGTGGTGGATTATCTGGAGCGGGAGGAATTTGCAGTGCTTAACGCCATACCTAGAGGCGTATCGAAAGGGGTATAACGAAAAAGACGCTAAGTATCAACATTTTTGGAAACTGTATGCAGACACAAAAATCAATGTATTTATAAGTATATAACTTGGTGGCATAAATATAATATATCAGGGCTTACCTATAAACAAGATAGAGCAATGCAGAAGTGCAACTTGAGCGGTTTGTAGGGTTGTTCACTAAAACGGATAGGCTACTACTGGATTTTTCCAATAGTAGCCTATTCACGCTTTTTTGATTAAAAAAGCTTTACCTGCTAATTTATTCTATTCCCACAATTCTAAAAATTACAGGTTTTGCTTTATCTCCAGCAGAACGATATGCACAAACCATATTTCCACCATTGTAAATTATACCCCCATATTCAGAAGTTAGTAGTATGTTACCCTGCTTGTCAATAAGTGTCTCTCCATTAACAACAGCTAATCCGTTACCATAAAAACGACTGTCAGAGAGATAGTCACCTATACCTGATGCCGGATAAGTTGAAAAATTAATGACTACTTCGTTATCTTTGTTAATATATGCTATTTCACCATTTAATTTTACGGCAGCCAAGCCGTTTGAGAAGCTATCGGCTTTGTCATATTGTTGTTCAATCACTACATTCCCTACATAGTCAATATATCCCCATTTTCCATACTTCATAAACGGGATAAGTCCATCCCCTGCAAAACCTAGCGCTTCATAACTAAAGTCAATTACTGTATTGCCGTTTGTGTCTATAGCCCCCCATAGTTTAGTTGTTTTAGGTAGTGTTAGTATATCATCACAGTAAATCCATCTTTTAGAAGGAAAAGTAGCACCATAACCATCATTATAAACGTCAGGGATTTCTGTGACAATATTACCATTTAAGTCAACTATAGTCGCTCCAGTAGAAGAACCAAACCAAACAGCTCTATCACATGAATAGCGCATAGGTGTACCTTTATCGCTAAATCTATAAATCTCATTTCCAGAGGTATCAATTACAGCACAGCCTGTTGAATTAGGTAATCCAAGCATAGCTCTACCTTGATGAAAGCAAAAAATATTATTAGTAGTTAAATAATGATTACTACCCCAACTTATGCTATTTTTATATTCATTGCTTTTGAACACTTCGTTTCCATTTTTATCGATTATAACAATACCGTCGTTATTACTTGCAATAGCGAAATCCTCCGAAAAAATATTGCATATTCCATATTTTGCGTCAATAAACACCTTACCATTGCTATCTAAGAACCCATGTTTACTATTATATGGAAATAATCCAAGCCCTTCAGAATAAGCGTAATAATTACCTGAAATGTCTGGTATTATTTCAACTAATTCAAATGTTTTTCTTGTTTCTACTTCACTATTTGAGCTTTCATCTAGTAGATAATTTGGAGTTGACACAATTGTCGTTTTTTCAGTTTGCGAATCATTAGGGTTTAATGGGCTTGTTGTGCTCCCTTGCTGTAAATTATTTGAATTGGATATACCTGTATCACAACTTGACATTACCATAAGCGCCATAAGTAATAACCATGCTATTTTTTTCATTTTCATTCTCCTCATATAATTATGTTGATAGGTAACATTATACAGACACAATGCGTGTCTGTCAATAATAACAAACACTTATTGTGTCCTTTAAACAAAAACATAATTATTTCTTTTATAATTAAGCATAAGAGGTGATTAAATGAACTCAGAGGCTAATGTTTTTTCTATAAGACTGAAAGAATTACGTACTCAACAAGGAATTAGTCAATATAGATTAGCTGAAAAATTAGGGTTATCGCGCAGTATGATAAGCAATTATGAGCAGGGCATAAGGGAGCCGGATTATAAAACAATTATATTGTTAGCGCAATATTTTAGCGTCTCTACTGACTATTTATTAGGCGTTACTGGGGTCAAAAACCAATTTTTAACCTCTGATGAAATGGAACATTTTTCACAGCTTCTTAAACAGATTGATGATATCAGAAAATTTGACATAAACCAAATAGCCGATTTATTAGAAATTTCAGCCAATTATGGCGAATTAATTGAAAAGTTAAAATCTTTGTCTAATATAAGTATTTCAGAACTTGATAATTATATTGATTTATTAAAAATTCGTGATTCAGTTGAAAACGAAAAAAGAACCACATCATCAGCTTTGGAGAAAGAAAGCTCATAATGTGGCTAAAAAATCTTTATCCGTTTTAGGGACAACCAAAGCGAAAAACTTTGGGGTTTGGGGCGAAGCCTCAAGTCTATATCATTTTTTCATTTATACGTTTGTTTGTTTTTGTGGTATTTATATATAATTTTTCCAAAGGGTTGTTTGTGTTGTTCCTCTCTCTTAGATGTTCTCCAAACAAATCGGCATATACTTGCGTTGACTTTATATCCTCATGCCCCATAAACTGTTTTAATTTTTCTATGTTTCCGGTCTCTCGAATATATTCTTTTGCGAAAGAGTGTCTGAATCCTTTTAAAGTAGTTTGTTCAATGCCATGTTTTAAATTATATTTTCTTATTGATTGATATATTGCGGTGTATGTTAATTGTCCGCCGAATTGATTACAGAAAAAATAGTCGCTTGGTAAGCCGCCTCTAACAATCAAATAATCTTGTAAAATTTTCTTCAAATGCACTTCTAATGGAATAATATACTGCCTCTTGTTTTTGGTTATCTTGAAAGTAATTGTGTCTTGTCTAAAATCAACATCTTCAATTTTTATATTTCTGACAGTTTCAGGACGGTTGCCGGTGGCAAATAAGTAGTTAATTATTACCCAATTTCGGTAAGTGGTGAAGTTTTCCTTTTTTTCTTTTTCAGGTATATCAATCAATTTATATATATCCTCCATTGCATAATTCTTTTTAATTTTTGTTACAACCTTTTTAAGTTTTACCTCTATTTTGGGCATATAGTCTTCTTTATATAAAAAATTTAGAATAGTTCTAATGGCTACGAGATAATTATTAATAGAGGTCGCACGGATACTTTGATTTCTATTTCTTAAATAGTCTGTAAATTCAAATATATTATCTTTAGTTATTTGTAAACAAGGTATATCAATGACTGCACCTTGTAAGTCATAAGGTGTGGTATTCTTTTGTTCATGAAGAAAGGTAAAGAATGTATCGAAACGTTCTGTATAGAATTTTATTGTAGCAGGAGCTACCTCTCCATATTCTCTATCTCTTATAAATAATTTAAAACCGCTCATATATTCCAATATTTTGTTTTGCAGATGAATATTTCGCTCTCCGAGAGCCACGCGTACGCATAAATTGAGCCAGCGTCACGGAGGAAACTGAGCCACCCTCACGCACAGACTGAGCCAGTAAAAAAAACCTCCTGTAGAATGGATTCA
>Ga0153996_1000415_pt1 | contig 19290 bp, 17 predicted proteins | sample TSNC080MetaG_FD_104728 | JGI IMG/M metagenome (GOLD analysis project Ga0153996, IMG submission 104728) | Attine ant fungus gardens microbial communities from North Carolina, USA - TSNC080 MetaG | ecosystem: Host-associated > Fungi > Mycelium > Unclassified | place: USA: North Carolina, Lumber...
GAAACCGGCGAAGGGACGATGACTGTTTATCGGGTATTTCCGGGTGTCATGCTGATATATAATGACTTTCATATGAATTATTGCGATTCCGGATTTCATGCCCCTGTCGATATGTTGTGTATCGATCATTGCCGGGAGGGGCGGATTGAATATTTAGTAGAAAAGGAAGCTTATTCTTATGTTCAGGCCGGTGATCTGAAGATTGATAACCGGGTTGATCATGACGGCCGTTTTTTTCTCCCGTTATCTCATTATCATGGGATAACGATATCATTTTATCTAAATGAAGCGGCCCAGGCACTCGGCAAAGAGATACGGGATTATCAGATTGATATCAAAAAGGTGCGGCAGAAATTCTGCCGCGGTTCCAAACCGTATGTATTGCATAATGCGGTATATATTGAGCATATTTTTAATGAATTATATACGGTACCGGAGAAAATAAAGCTGCCCTATTTTAAGATTAAGGTTCTGGAGCTGATGCTTTATCTGGATGCTCTGGAGGTTCCGAAAGAAAGCCGGGAAGAGCCTTACTTTTATAAAAGCCAGGTGGAAAAAATAAAAGCGATGCAGAAAATGATGACAGATAATCTGGAAAGGTCTTATACACTGGGGATGCTGTCGGAACAATTTGACATCTCGCTGACGGCGCTGAAAACCTGTTTTAAACATGTCTATGGCTATCCGGTTAATACTTATATGAGAATATACCGCATGAACCGTGCAGCGGTGCTGCTGAAGCAGGAGAAGTACTGCAGTGTGACCGACATCGCCGGTCAGGTTGGTTATGACAGCCCGAGCAAGTTTGCGGCGGCTTTTAAGAGTGTCATCGGTAAAACACCGCTGGAATACCGCAAAACCGATTTCACAGCGCTGCGGCCGGAAAAAATAGTTGTCCAGCCGGGACCAGAATGCCGGAGCGGAGCAGAAATGTAAAGCGGATATGGATTATGATAAGGAAGCACAGATAATGGGCTTCCTATTTTTGTGCGGGAAAGGAGATTTTTATGAAAAAGAATCATTGGCTGAAAACATTGCTTCACTTTGCTGTCCCGTGCCGCCGGAAAATGATATTTTCGGTCGTATTTGCAGTGGTCAGCGTAGTCGGCGGATTTATCCCTTATTATACGTCGTATAAACTGATTCAGTGCTTTATCAGGGAATCCGTTACCCTTATTATCTTACTGAAATGGTGCGGAATCGGTTTGGCCGGTTATATGGTGCATATTCTGGGATATGGAATATCAACAGCACTGGCTCATGTGTCGGCTTATACAATATTGATGGGACTGCGTGATCAAATTGCGGACCGCTTAATGAATGCGCCGCTGGGAGCGGTATATGTTAATTCGATTGGGAAATTAAAAAGTATCATCGTTGACCAGGTGGAGAATGTAGAACCGCCGCTGGCTCACATGATACCGGAATTGTTTTCCAACATCCTGCTGGCCCTTGGGGTAATCGGGGGGTTATTTTTGCTCGACTTCAGGATGGGGCTGGCGGTACTGATAACCATACCGGCAGCTGTTATCCCGCTGATGATCGGAATGCGCAGTTACAGTGAGAAATATGCCGCATATGTAGCTGCTAATACCAGAGTTAACAGCATTATTGTCGAATATGTGGAAGGAATTGAAGTGGTTAAGATATTTAATCAGGGTAATGCATCATATGAAAAATTTGTTAATGCCGTATCTTCATTCCGTGATTTTACCATGGAGTGGTTTGAGAGCACCTGGTTCTCGATGAATCTTGTGATGTCGATTCTTCCGACCACATTGCTGGGTACGCTGCCGGTGGGAATCATTCTATACCGCAATGGCAGCCTGACACCGGAAGAGGTGGTTCTGGGCCTGTTGCTGGCGATGGGAATTATCGCTCCTATGATGAAAGCAACGGCATTTATCAATGAGATGAAAAGCATGGAGTTTGCCGTTGATGATGCAAATGAGCTTTTGCATATGGAACAGCTGGATGAAGCGGAACAACCGGTTGTACTGAGTGGACTGCAGATTACCTTTGAAGATGTATCTTTTGCATATGGAGCGGACCAGAAGACGGTTCTGCATGATATTAACTTGACCATCCCGGAAGGGAGTTTTACAGCTCTGGCAGGCCCCTCGGGTGGTGGGAAATCAACCCTGGCAAAGCTGATTATGCGGTTTTATGATGTGACTGCAGGGAATATTATGATCGGCGGCAGAGATGTTCGGGAGATGCCGCTAAAACAGCTGAGCGACCTGGTGAGTTTTGTCACGCAGGATAACTTTTTGTTTGACTGCTCTTTAAAGGAAAATATTCGGCTGGGGCGGCCGGATGCTTCTGATGAAGAAGTGCTGGCGGCGGCCAGAGCGGCACAGTGTGAAGAATTTATCACCCGCCTCGATCAGGGCTGGGACACACCGGCGGGCGAAGCCGGCAAACAACTATCCGGGGGAGAGAGGCAGAGGATTACCATTGCCCGTACGATGTTGAAAAATGCCCCAATTCTCATTCTCGATGAAGCGACGGCATTTACCGATCCGGAGAATGAGGAGAAGATTCAACGATCCATTTTAGAGCTGTCAAAAGGTAAAACAGTGGTTATGATCGCACACCGGCTTTCTACTATCAAAAACGCCGATCAGATTATCGTTTTGCAGCGCGGGGAGATAGCAGACTGCGGGACGCAGGCGGAATTGTTAGAACGATGTGAACTGTATACCAAGCTTTGGCAGGCTCATATCGGGGCAAAAGGATGGGCTGTCAGCAATAAAAAGGAGGAGGAAGCATATGTTTAAGACGATCAAACACATCGTGGATTGGGCCGGCGAATACCGCAAACGTTTATACATCGGCTTTTTGTGCTCTTTCCTGGCGGCCTGGTGCACAGCGGGGCCGGTTATGGTTGCAGCGTGGGCCCTGAACAAAGTCATCGCAGACAGCCGGGGCGGCAATGCTGTTCGATCTGGTCTGGTGTGGATTACACTGGGCGCGGTAGCTGGGTTGATCTTACTGCGTTTCTTCTTTACTTATTGGAAGAACCGTCTGCAGGAAAGCATTGGTACTGAGCAGGTTGCAGGGCAGCGGCTGCAGTTGGGGGACATACTGAAACGGGTATCACTGGGATATTTTGCCGAGAACGATACGGGTGAGATACTGGCGGCTATGACCACTGAATTATCGGTATTGGAGCTGCATGGGATGAAAATGGTTGATCGGGTAATTAACGGCTATATCCAAGTAGCGGCGGTAATCCTGTTTATTCTGTTTATTTCACCGGCAGCCGGGTTAGCCGCTCTGGCCGGGATACTGCTGTCAGCTCTGGCTTTGAAGCAGATCGGAAAACAGAGTGCGGCAACGGCTCCGATAGGTCACGCAGCTCAGGAACAGCTTTCAGCAGCGGCACTGGAGTATATTCATGGTCTGCAGGTGGTGAAATCATTCGGCCAGGAGGGAATTTCTATCAGTCGGTTTCATGAGGCCAGTCAGGCCAATTGCAAAATCCGCATTCAGAATGAATTTGGTTTTGTGCCGTGGAACTGCCTGCATCTGTTTTTTATCAAACTGACTTCGATTGTTCTGGTTCTTATTACAGCGATGCAGGCCAATCAGGGCCAGTTGACGATATCGATGTTATTGATGATCGTAATGTTCTCATTTACTATTTTCGGCAGTGTGGAGATGATTAATGATGCAGCCCATCTTCTATCGGTAATCGAGGCTGTATTTGAAAAGATAGGAACGATGGAAAAAGCCGAATATATCGATGAAGACGGTAAAGATATCAGGCTGGATTACTTTGATATCTCATTCAACGACGTCACCTTTGCATATAATAACCGCAGCGTATTAAAAGATCTATCATTTACCATACCTCAGCGTTCAACGACGGCGATTATCGGTCCGTCAGGGAGCGGCAAAACAACTATATGCAAACTAATTGCACGGTTTTATGATGTTGACGAGGGCGGGATTGAAATCGGCGGACATAATATCAAAGAAATGACCTGCAACAGTCTGATGGAAAATATTTCAATGGTGTTTCAGAATGTGTATTTATTCCACGACAGTGTTTATAATAATATTAAGTTCGGTAAACCGGATGCTTCACGTGAAGAGATTGCAGCCGCTGCTAAAGCCGCCCGCTGCCATGAGTTTATCATGGCTCTGCCGGACGGTTACGACACTGTGATCGGAGAAGGCGGCAGCACTCTCTCCGGTGGTGAGAAACAGCGTATTTCAATAGCCAGGGCGATTTTGAAAGATGCTCCGATTGTCATATTGGACGAAGCCACCGCCAGTATTGATCCGGAAAATGAATATGAAATTCAGCAGGCAATTACATCGCTGGTGCAGGATAAGACATTAATTACGATTGCCCACCGCATGGCCACAGCGGAATATGCCGATCAGATTCTGGTTGTCGATGAAGGGCGGATTGTTCAGCGGGGAAATCATAAAGAGTTGATCGGGCAGCAAGGAATATATAAAGAATTTATCCGGGTCAGGAGATTTACGGAAGAATTTAGCATGCGGGGTTGACAATTAAATAGTGGGGGCATATACTAAAAACAGATAAGAAGTTTTCGGTAGGTGAGGCTACCACAGGGATACGGATTGCTGCCGCGAAATAGTGGAGACACTATGAGAAGGCTAACAGTCTATGTCGACAATAAGGCATAGAATAGTGCGATAACATCGCCCTGCGGAGTTGAAGCTTGAACGATGACAGAATCGGATTTTTATGATCCGGTTGTTTTAGCGGAGTGTTTCGTGTCATCGTTTGTCAAGCAAACGATGACTTTTTTTATCTGCAGAATCAACTATAATAATGATTAAAGTGAGGTGAGAACAGAATGGAAGAAGGAAGTAGACGCAGCCTAAACTCTGATGGGCGGCACCGAATTAACGGGGCAGGATGGGGAGAATTATTCCATTCTGTCTCCGGATAAAAATAAATAACTGTTCAGCGGAGTAAACTAATTGAACTGCTTTTGTTCAATTAGGTATGGGCTGTGCTTCCCAAGCAAATAATAAGATTGGAGGTACAGACCAATGAAGAATCAAAAGTATAACAAAATAGAAATCCGAAGGAAAGTTGCCGACATGGTGCGCCGTGATGAAGCGACTGCCAGAATAAAGGAGGCGGCTTTAAAACCGACCGAAGCGATACTGGAAGGGCTGGGAACGACAATGCGGGGGCTTACGGAGGCAAAAGCAGATGAATCCCGTGAGCGTTACGGTGAGAATCAGGTTCAGCGCGGAAATCAAGTATCTCTTTTCCGGCGGATCTGGGATGCTTTTATCAATCCATTCACCGCCATCCTTTTTGCCCTGGCGGTGGTATCGACATTTACCGATATCATTTCGGCAGCACCAGGAGAAGCTGATCCGATAACGGTGATCATCATTATGTCAATGGTAATTATCTCCGGAGTTCTGCGCTTTGTCCAAGAGACCAGAAGCGGCAATGCAGCAGAAAAACTGCTCGACATGATACAGACTACCACCAATATCGAACGGGTGGAGACCGGACCGCATGAAATTCCTCTGGAAGAGGTGGTGGTTGGCGATATCGTGCATCTGGCGGCCGGGGATATGGTACCGGCGGATCTGCGTATTATTCAGGCAAAAGACTTATTCATCGGCCAGTCGGCTCTGACCGGCGAGAGTGAGCCGGTGGAAAAGACGGATGCGGTACTAAAAAAAGAAGCTGATTCTATCACCGAATATCAAAACCTGGCTTTTATGGGCAGCAATGTCATCAGCGGAGCGGCGAAAGGTGTCGTGATGGCCGTGGGTGATGTGACTATCTTCGGTGACATGGCGGGAAATATCAGTGAGAAGCCGGTTCAGACCAGCTTTGAAAAAGGGGTAAACTCGGTATCGTGGCTGCTGATCCGCTTCATGCTGATTATGGTGCCAATCGTTCTTTTTATCAATGGATTTACGAAGGGTAACTGGTTAGAAGCCGGTCTGTTCGCCTTGTCTATCGCAGTCGGACTGACACCAGAAATGCTGCCGATGATCGTGACCACCTGCCTGGCAAAGGGTGCGGTAGCCATGTCGAAAGAAAAGACGATTATTAAAAATTTGAATTCAATTCAGAATCTCGGTTCCATGGATATTCTATGTACTGATAAAACCGGTACACTGACTCAGGATAAGGTGGTTTTACAGTATCATATGAATATACACGGTGATTTGGATGCCCGTGTGCTTCGGCATGCCTTTCTCAACAGCTATTATCAGACCGGCCTGAAAAATCTGATCGATCTGGCAATCATTGACCGGACACAGGACGAACAGGATAAGTTTGATGAACTGCGCGGCCTTGCTGAAAAGTATACTAAAATAGATGAAATTCCCTTTGATTTTGAACGCCGTCGGATGAGTGTTGTGGTACAGAACGGTAAGACTCAGATGATCACCAAGGGAGCGGTTGAAGAGATGTTGGCGGTATGCTCATTTGCCGAATATGAAGGTGAGGTTTCACCGTTGACCGATGACATCAAGAACTATATTCTGAATAAAGTTGAATCGCTCAATGAAGATGGGATGCGGGTCATCGCCGTGGCTCAAAAAACCAATCCGTCACCGGTCGGTGCCTTTGGCGTCAAAGATGAATCTGACATGGTTCTGATGGGCTATCTCGCTTTTTTAGATCCGCCCAAAGAATCGACTGTCGGAGCGATTGAGGCCCTGCACGAACACGGTGTCGATGTGAAAATTCTCACCGGCGATAACGATAAGGTTACGGTATGTATCTGCCGGCAGGTAGGAATTTCGGTGGATAAGATCCTGCTGGGGTCCGATGTGGAAAAGATGGATGATGCAGAGCTTCGGAAAACGGCTGAGTCGGTAGATGTATTTGCTAAGCTTTCGCCGCAGCAGAAGGCCCGTATCATTACCGCTCTGAGAGACAACGGGCATAGTGTCGGCTATATGGGCGACGGCATCAATGATGCGGCGGCAATGAAAGCATCGGATGTCGGTATCAGCGTTGATACAGCGGTGGACATTACCAAGGAAAGTGCGGATGTGATTCTGCTGGAGAAGGATCTGATGGTCTTGGAAAAAGGTCTGGTGGAAGGCCGCAAGACCTATGGCAACATGATCAAATATATCAAGATGACGGCCAGCTCCAATTTTGGTAATGTGTTCAGTGTTCTGATTGCCAGCGCTTTTCTGCCGTTCATGCCGATGGTCAGTATTCAGCTGATCTTGCTGAATCTGATCTATGATCTGTCGTGTACGGCTATTCCGTGGGATAATGTCGATGCGGAGTTTCTAAAAGTGCCGCGCAAATGGGATGCGTCTAATATCGGTAAATTTATGCTCTGGATCGGACCGACCAGCAGTGTATTTGATATCACAACCTTTTTGCTGATGTATTTCATCATCTGCCCCGCGGCATTCGGCGGACAATTATTCCATCAGCTGACCGATCCGGTTCAGCAGGCAGGTTACGTGGCATTGTTCCAGGCAGGGTGGTTTGTTGAATCGATGTGGAGTCAGACTCTGGTGATCCATATGATCCGGACACCCAAACTGCCGTTTATACAGAGCCGCGCCTCGTGGCAGGTAACATTGCTTACACTCACAGGAATCGCCGTATTGACAGTGATACCATTTACCGTGATCGGCACAGCGATCGGTCTTGCACCGCTGCCGCCGGTATATTTTGGCTGGCTGGCATTAACGATCGTATTATATATGATTCTCGCAACGATATTTAAAAATATATTTATTCGCCGCTATGGTGAGCTGTTGTAGCACTATTCCTTGTCGGGGTAAAAAATGATGTCCACGGTGATTGTTTTCTAGTATAATGAGAAAGATAAGTCAGGTTAGGAGCGGAGATTATGCTGGAAACATATATTGAAGAACACAAAGAAAGCGAAAGAGCGATTGAGCATGCTGTATTTGAAAATGAAATAATTACCGGATTGGATATGTCAGGGCTGGAATTTGTGGCAGTTCAGTTTAAGAAGTGCAGATTCATTAAATGCAGCTTAACAAAGTGCGGATTCTATAAAGTTCAGTTTCAGGGGTGTGATATATCCAATAGTAAGTTTCACGATACTTACTGGAAGGACTCCGAGATAACCGAATGTAAAGGTGAAGGTGCCAGGTTCTGCAATAGCCGGATAAAGGAAAGCAGATTATTGGATTCGGTGTTTCATTACGCTAATTTTGCCAATACGGTCTGGGAGAAGGCTTCCATTACCGGCAGTCGTTTTCATGATGCTATTATAACTGAGACTAAGCTTAAAAGTACCACTTTTACTGAGACTGATTTTCAGGGAGTCGATTTTTATAAGACCCTGATGCGGGGAATGGATCTGTCTTCATGTGTTTTGGGGCGAAATACTTTCTCGGAATCTCTGGAAGAATTAAAAGGTGCTAAAATCGACTCATTACAAGCGATATCAATATTGCATTTATTAGAGATAGATGTCGTATAAACATCAGATAAGAGAAGGAGAACATCATGATTTACTCAACCCAAATAGCATCACCTCTGGGACCGATTACGATGGCCAGTGATGGTGAGAAGCTAATCGGTCTCTGGCTGGAAGGACAAAAGTATTTTGCTGCAACAGTGAAGGAAGAGATGGCTATGCAGGATGATCTGCCGGTTTTTCAGGCGGTGAAAAGCTGGCTGGCCGGTTATTTTGCCGGAGATAAACCTGCATTGCAGGATTTGCCGATAGCACCCGGCGGCAGTGAGTTCCGCCAAATAGTCTGGGACATCTTGTGCGAAATTCCATACGGCGGCCTTACAACCTATGGCGAGATCGGAAAAGAAGCAGCGAAACGGCTGAATCGGTCAAGTATGTCCGGGCAGGCTGTTGGCGGGGCGGTGGGACACAATCCAATTTCTATCATCATTCCCTGTCACCGGGTCGTGGGAGCAGACGGAAGCTTGACCGGTTATGCCGGGGGGATTGAAAAAAAGATAATGCTGCTGGAACTGGAAGGTGCGGATATGTCTGGGCTGCATACTCCGAAAAAAGGTACGGCTCTTTAAAGTAAAATGAAGGTCAGGATTTCGATAATGAAATTCTGACCTCCATTGATTTTGTATTCATGTCCGCAGGGATATGGTTTTATGCGGAAAACATTTTGAGAGCGCCGATAAGTATGACTATGCCGCCAATTGAAACCAGCAATGACAGGACGCCGATAATAATAAAGATAATACGCAGGGTGTGATACTTTTCTATATTTTTATCCTTTCTTAAAATGGTAAAACTTAAGATTAACAGGACCGCTCCGGTCAAGAGACAGACGCCGGTGATTCCAAAGACAGCTATTAAAACAGCCACACTTGCTGCGGCAAGTCCAATTAACATTACGACGACACTACAACCACCCATAGATGATAACCTCCCAAGCTTTTATTGAAATATTATACCATAAAATGGAAGAGAATGTATAATTCAAAATGACATAAAATTTCAAGAATTTTCATGTATAGATTTTGCTTGTACTTTCTATAAAATTATGCTATTGTCTATTGGGATTAATATTGCTTAATGCAGTATTTATAACAGTTGCAGAGAAAAGGGAGAGAAGAAAAATATGGAAACACAACAGATAAAAGGCTCAGAGTCCGTGGCTCTGAAAGTGGCCGATCCGTCAGCGATCGGACTCTTCGGATTAGCGATGGTGACATTGGTTGCATCAAGTCAGAAGTTAGGAGTTACTTCGGAAGTATCCTATGTTTTACCGGTAGCTATTTTTTTGGGTGGATTAGCGCAGCTTTATGCATCTTTTTGCGACTCAAAATTAAATAATACATTTGGCAGTACCGCATTTGGAGCCTATGGTTTTTTTTGGTTAGTGGTAGCATCGGACTGGTTAATTAAGTATGGGGTATTTGGCAGTGAGATGAAAGATGCTATTGATATGAAGCAGATGGGCTTCTTATATCTGGGGTACTTAATCTTTACGCTTTTCATGACTTATGGGGCAGCAGGAACGCATAAAGTATTGTTTATGATTTTTGTTCTGATCGATGTATTATTTTTAGGACTCAGCATGAGTTCCTTTCATATATTTCCGGAAGCAGGACATACGCTGGCGGCGTATGCAGAATTGCTGATCGCACTCTTATCTTTTTATGGGTCCGGGGCTTCGGTTTTAAATGTTCATTATAATAAGACGGTGCTTCCGGTGGGGAAGGCATTGATTCAAAGAGGGTAAGTTACTAACCAGACTATTAGCAGAATACAGAACTGACAAACTACTGACTATCGAATATGATGTTGGTAGTTTTTTTTGTACAGAAATGAAGTAAATAAACAGTAATTTATTGATAGTCAGCAGTAATTCATGTTATTCTATATTAAGTAAGTATTTGAGTTTTTATCTTGGGGCAAGAAACTTCATGTATTTAACTCTATCAATACCGAAGTGATATTTATACAGCAGAAGGTGATGTCGCTGCTTCCTAAATATCATATCTTTGTTGGTGGACAGCAGATAGCCGAGCTTGTCAAAGAGCTAACCTTTTTTAAGCCGCGCTATGCGGTGGAAGGCCTGGGTTGGGATATTGAGGGGGATTTTTGGGCCCATGAGTATACAGTGCTGCGCAGTGGTATCCCGGTGGTTTCCATTTCAAAAGAATGATTTACATGGGGCGACTCGTATGTGCTGGACATCTCTGATAACCAGGACGAGCTCCCGGCATTGGCTGTAATGTTGGCAATTGACTGTGTAGTAGCGCAGGAGCAGGCGGCTAATAATTAGTATCTGTAAGGAAGGAGTATGTGCGATGAAGAAAAAAGGCGGATTTATTTTTTTATTGTTGGTGCTGGCTCTCTGTTTTTCCGGTTGTACAAAGTCTGAAACACCGCAAGATGAAAAGACGAAGCATACTGAAGATAACATAACAAAGATTTATTACCTGGCGACAAATGAAGAGGGTGTAATTATACCTGCCATTGAGCTAAATGAAAAAGATAAAGAATTTTTTTTCAGCTATGATGCTTTATCATCACATCTGCAGCATGGAAGTTATGAGGTAGTAGATGGTTTCTTATATGCTGTTACAGATGATGGAGATTATCAATATTTATTTGAGGTTGTTGATGAAGATACTCTAAAATTTAAACAACGAGGATCAGCTGATATATCATTGATAGATTATAGAATCGGTATTAACGTAACAGATCAGGCAATTTTTAAATACGAAAATTAATATCCTTTTAGCTGCTGACTACGAAAATATTAAGTTACTAATTTTTGTGCAGAAAGAAAGTAAAAAACAGGGATATTGTCAAAACCACCAAAATATTAAAAAATATTTGTGCAAATAAACGTTATAAAAATTAATGTGAATAATTCTCTGTACATAATTGCTGAAAATATTGGCGCAATGAGATGAAAAATATAAATTTTATTAAAAAATCAAAAAACAATAGGAATGAGTTGTTAATTAATTGACGACATGATATTCTATATTTAGCTCAAATATCTGCACATTTACACTAAGAGTAGGTATAACAAGGCCGTGAATTGAATAATTATACATAAAATACGGTATACGGCAGGCGCGAGCATATTTTTTTAATGACACATTGTTAAAGAAAAGACAAACTAAATCCATCCATAAGGAGGAAGCAAATGAGCAGAAAAATTACTATTATTGGTGCTGGCAGTGTAGGTTCCACGATTGCTTACACCCTCTCCAATGAAAAACTCGCATCAGAGATTGTATTGATCGACATTAATAAGGAAAAGGTGGCGGGAGAGGTTATGGACATCGCCCAGGGAACTAGTTTCCGGGATCCTATCACGATTACCGCCGGAGAGTATGAAGACGCAACTGGCTCCGATATTGTAATTATCACTTCAGGAATTGCGCGGAAGCCGGGACAGACCCGAATCGAGCTGACTCAGACCAATGTGAACATCTTAAAGAGCATCACCCCGGACATCGTAAAAGCGGCGCCGGATGCATTGTATGTTATCGTCAGCAATCCGGTTGATATTATGACCTATGTATTTACAAAAGTATCAGGCCTGCCGGAGAATCAAATTATCGGTTCCGGGACCATTCTGGATACGGCCCGTTTGCGCTGCGGACTTTCCGAACAGTACAAAGTGGGTCAGAAAAATATTCATGCATATGTGCTGGGAGAACACGGAGACACATCTTTCATACCCTGGTCCTGCGCTGATATCGGCGGTGCCAATATCAATGAGTATTACGAATTGGCGCAGTCCTTCGGACTCAGCATCGAACCGCTTGATGAAGAGGGAATGCTGGAATATGTAAGAAAATCCGGTGGTAAGATTATTGCCAATAAGGGTGCCACCTTCTATGCGGTATCGGTTTCAGTCGTAAAACTTTGTGCAATGCTGCTTTCTTCCCTGGATTCGATCGCAACTGTTTCCACCATGCTCCACGGTGAGTACGGAATAGATGACGTTTGTTTAAGTACGCTTACGCTGGTGGGGCCGAATGGTGTCAGAGGCCGAATACCGGTAAAATTAAACGACCAGGAAATGCAGAAGATGATGCAAAGTGCGGAGGCTTTAAAATCAGTCATTAAAGAAATTGAACTTTAGGTTATCATAATCGGAAAGAGAGAGAGGCCATGAAATACAGTTATTATCCGGGATGTACCCTGAAAACAAAGGCCAAGGAGATGGATGCTTATGCCAGAGCCTCTGCCGAAGCGCTTGGGTTTGAGCTGGAAGAAATTGTTGACTGGCAATGCTGCGGCGGTGTATATCCGCTGGGCACGGATGAAATTGCGTCAAAGCTTTCTTCCGTCCGGGCGTTGGATGCTGCAAAAGAAAAGGGGCAGGATCTGGTGACGTTATGTTCTGCCTGTCATCACGTCATCAAGCGTGTAAATGATGATATGAAAAACGTAGATGACATTCAAACGAGAGCGAACAATTACATGGAACTGGATGTGCCTTATAAGGGTGAAACGGAGGTGCTTCATTATCTGGAGGTGCTGCGTGACAGGATTGGTTTTGAGGCTCTGAAAGAAAAAATAGTAAATCCCCTCAAAGGAAGAAAGATCGGGGCTTATTACGGCTGCCTTCTGCTTCGTCCCAGTGGATTAATGGCCTTTGATAATCCGGAAAATCCGTCGATTATCGAGGACTTTATCCGGGCAATCGGAGCAGAGCCGGTGGTCTATCCCTACCGCAACGAATGCTGCGGCGGTTACATATCGTTAAAAGAGAAGGATCTGGCCCGGAACATGACGGCCAATATTATGGATTCGGCGGCGGGATTCGGGGCGGAAGCGCTGATTACCGCCTGTCCGTTATGTCTTTACAATCTGGGCCTTAGCCAAAATGCAGCAAGACTGCCGGTATATTATTTTACCGCGCTTCTGGCTGAGGCACTGGGGGTAAAGGAGGAGGTGCTGGCTTCATGAGTTATGGAAAATCACAGGCAGAACAGATCAGGGAAATCAGCGGTGTGAACCCGCATAAATGCATGAAGTGCGGCAAATGTTCCGCATCCTGCCCATCATTTAATGAGATGGACATCAAACCGCATCAGTTTGTATCTTACGTATTAAATGATGATGCTGAAGCACTGGTGAATTCAAAATCACTATGGAAATGTCTTTCCTGTTTTGCATGTATCGAACGCTGCCCCAGAGATGTGAAGCCGGGAAAATTAATTGATGGTGCCAGACAGACGGTGGTACGGCAGAGAGGTGCGGATTATCTGATGCCGGAGGAGATTCCGGAACACCTCGATCCCAAACTGCCGCAGCAGCTGCTGGTCAGCGCATTCAGAAGGTACAGGAGGTGAGTCGGGTGCAGAGAATCGGAGTATTTGTCTGTCATTGCGGAAGCAATATCGCGGCAACGGTAGATGTGGCAAAAGTCGCCGAGATGGCACTGCTGGAGCCGGGTGTGGTACACGCGGAAGAATATCAGTATATGTGTTCCGAGGCCGGTCAGGCAAAGATTGCAGAAGCGGTAAAAGATAAGGGTTTAACTGGAATTGTCGTGTGTTCCTGTTCCCCTCGTATGCATGAAACCACCTTCCGGAATGCGGCCGAAAGAGCAGGACTAAATCCCTTTATGGTGGAAATCGCAAACATCCGTGAACATTGTTCATGGATTCATAAAGATAAAACGGAAGCGACTAAAAAAGCAGTGATTCTCGCCAGAGCGGCAATTGCCAAGGTAAATCTGAATGCCCCGCTTAAAGAGGGAGAAAGCCGGGTGACCAAAAGGGCGCTTGTCATCGGCGGGGGAATTGCCGGGATTCAGACGGCGCTGGATATCGCTGAAGCCGGGTATCCGGTGGATATCGTCGAGAAAACTCCCAGTATCGGCGGCCGGATGTCGCAACTGGATAAGACGTTTCCCACGCTGGACTGTTCGGCCTGCATTCTGACTCCGAAAATGGTCGAGGCATCAGCCCATGAAAATATCAGGATTCATACATATAGCGAAGTAGAGCAGGTCAGCGGTTTTGTCGGTGATTTTACGGTTGATATCCGTAAGAAGGCCAGAAGTGTGAATATGGAAAAGTGTACCGGCTGCGGCGTATGCTCGGAAAAATGTCCCGCTAAGCGAAATGCCAGTGAATTCAACCGCGGTCTGAATAACAGGAGTGCCATATACACACCGTTTGCTCAGGCAATTCCGAATGTTCCGGTAATCGACCGGGAGAATTGTATCAAATTTAAGACCGGAAAGTGTGGTATCTGTGCCAAGGTATGTCAGGCCGGTGCAGTGGATTATGAGCAGAAGGATGAAATCATTACCGAGAAATATGGAGCAATTGTAGCTGCTACCGGTTTTGATACCATTAAGCTGGACGATTTTGATGAATATGCATATAGCCAGAGTAAAGATGTCATCACCTCCCTGGAACTGGAACGGGTGATGAATGCGGCAGGCCCCACCGGCGGGCATCTGGAGCGTCTGTCAGACGGCAAAGAGCCCAAGAATATAGTATTTATCCAATGTGTTGGTTCCCGTGATGTCACTTGCCGGGGAAAAGGCTATTGTTCCAAGATATGCTGCATGTACACCGCCAAGCATGCTATGCTGATCCGGGATAAATATCCCGATGTGAATGTGGCGGTATTTTATATTGATGTCCGCACTCCGGGGAAGAATTTTGATGAGTTCTACCGGCGGGCAGCGGAAGAATACGGTGTTAACTATGTAAAAGGCCAGGTTGGTAAAGTTGCCCCACAGCCGGACGGCAGCCTGCTGGTTCAGGGCGTAGATCTTTTGGATAACAAGCAGATTAGGACCAAGGCCGATATGGTGGTCCTGGCCACGGCAATCGAACCGGAAGCAGGTGTGCGGAAGATTGCCACCATGCTGACAGCAAGTATCGATAATAATAACTTTTTAACCGAGGCTCATCCCAAGCTTCGTCCGGTGGAGTCACCGACGGCGGGGGTATTTCTGTCGGGGGTCTGCCAGGGGCCCAAAGATATTCCGGAAACGGTCGCCCAGGCCGGAGCTGCTGCGGTTAAGGCGATCGGTTTGCTGGCGAAGGATAAACTGCTGACCAATCCGTGTACGGCGAAAGCGGATGAGCTTCTGTGTAACGGCTGTTCCGCCTGTGAAAATGTCTGTCCGTACGGTGCAATTACCTATGAAAGCCGGGAAGTAAATGACCACGGTATCCGGGAAGTACGGCGTATCGCTGCTGTAAACAATGCTTTGTGCCAGGGCTGCGGGGCATGTACCGTGACCTGTCCGTCCGGTGCCATGGATCTGCAGGGATTTTCCAACAGACAGATTATAGCGGAGGTAGATGCCATATGTCGATAGAAGCCAAGCATAAGTTTAAACCGAAAATCGTTGCCTTCTGCTGTAACTGGTGCAGCTATGCGGGGGCTGATCTGGCGGGAAGCAGCCGCCTGGGTTATCCGGCCGATGTGAAGATTATCCGCGTTCCCTGCTCCTGTCGTGTCAATCCGATGTTTATCCTGCGGGCTTTTGAAAAGGGAGCGGACGGCGTCATACTCTGCGGCTGCCATCCGGGGGACTGTCATTACAGCACCGGGAATTATTATGCCAGGAGGCGGATGACCTTATTATTCTCGATGCTGGATTTTCTTGGGGTGGAAAATGGACGTACCCGGGTAGAATGGGTATCAGCCGCTGAGGGTGTAAAATTCTCCACGACCATGAATGAGTTTGTGGAAAAGGTCGCATCTCTCGGTGAGAATGTAAGATTGGGGGACTTGCGATGCAGGAATTAGTGAACCGTGCCGCAGAATTGCTGGCAGACGGAAGTGTTGCGCGGGTTCTGGGGTGGAAAGCCGGAGACCTGCCTTATAATCCGGAGCCGGCTTACTTTAAAAATGCCGAAGACTTAGAGCAATTTGTCTATAATGGGTTCTGCGGAGCCAATTTGAGTAAATATATGATCGAAGCATCAAAGCAGTCAGGAAAAACACTGATTTTCCTAAAACCCTGTGATACATATAGTTTTAACCAGCTGCTGAAGGAACACCGGGTGGACCGCGACAAAGCCTGGATCATCGGTGTGGGATGTCACGGCAAGCTTGACATCGAACAGATCAGGGAGCAGGGAGTCAAGGGCATCGAGCAGGTTGAAGAGGAAGGTGACCGCTTAAAGATTCAGACCTTGTACGGCGAAAAGGAACTTTCCTATCAGTCAGCTATGCTGGAACGCTGCAGTGTCTGCAAAGGGAAAGAGCATAAGATATATGATGAGCTGATCGGGGAATCGGCAGAAACCGGTTCCGGCGAACGCTTTGGCAGGGTGGAAGATGTGGAAGCGATGAGTCCGGAAGCCAAGTTTGCATTTTTCCGGAAGGAACTGAGCAAATGCATTCGCTGCAATGCCTGCCGTAATGTCTGTCCGGCATGCAGCTGCCGGAAATGCGTATTTGACAGTAATCAGTTTGATAGTGCTCAGAAAGCCAATGTGGATTCTTTTGAAGAAAAGATGTTCCATATTATCCGTGCCTTTCATGTGGCCGGACGCTGCACCGACTGCGGCGAATGCAGCCGGGTATGTCCTCAGGGGATACCGCTGCATTTGTTTAACCGGAAATTTATCAAGGATATTGATGAACTATATGGAGCCTATCAGGCGGGCGAAGATACCGACACCAAGGGGCCGCTGACCGACTTTACATTTGAGGATGCAGAGCCGGGCATTGTGGCAGAAAGGGGATAATGTATGTACAAGATCGAAGCAAAGAACCTGAACGCATTATTCCAGATGATTGCTGCGGACCAGGAGCTATATCTGCCGGTGAGAAGCGGCGGTCAGGTCAATTTCGCTTATTGGCATAAAGATGCGGAAGTTGATTTAGAAACTTTGAACTCGGTCAAGTCACCGAAAGATGCATTCTTTCCTCAGAGTGAGAATCTATACACGGTGAAGCGGGATGCCGGCCGTATGTCCATTGAACCGGAAGAATTAAAAAATCAGAAGTTTGTTATATTTGGCATCCGCCCATGTGATGTAAAGGGCGTGGAAGTGCTGGACCGGGTGTTTCTGGTAGATCCGCTGGACACTTATTATGCCGCCAGACGGGAACATGGAACGATCGTCAGCATGGCCTGCAGTGAACCGGAGGAAACCTGTTTCTGTAAGGTATTCGGTATTGATTGCGGGGAGCCGGCAGGAGACGTTGCGGTTTGGAAAGTCGGCGATGAATTCTATTGGAAGCCGGTTACCGGGAAAGGTGAGGCCCTGACCGCGAAGGTGGTTAGTCTGTTTGATGAGGCGGATGAGACGAAGGTGGAAGCGCAGAAAGAGGCGGTTCGTAAAATTGCCGATCGGCTGCCATATTCAAATCTATCTCTGGACGGCTGGGACGGCGGTGCTTTGGAGGAGAAATTCGATTCCATCCTCTGGGAAGAACTGCACAAACCATGTCTTGCCTGCGGTACCTGTACATTTGTCTGTCCGACCTGCCAGTGTTATGATATCAAAGACTATGATACCGGCTCTGGGGTACAGCGCTATCGCTGCTGGGATTCCTGTATGTATTCCGATTTTACCATGATGGCTCACGGGAATAACCGAACCACTCAGATGCAGCGGTTCCGCCAGCGGTTTATGCATAAGCTGGTTTATTTTCCCGCCAATAACGACGGCATGTATTCCTGTGTCGGCTGCGGCCGTTGTGTTGCAAAATGCCCGGTATCGCTGAATATTGTTAAAGTTGTAAAAGCATTTCAGGATAGGGGAGGTGATCAGTAATGAGTGGATGTACCTGTAACAAAGAGCACCGGCAAGATACACTGATTCCGCAGATTGGAATAATCACCGATATCCGTCAGGAGACCCCCGATGTAAAGACCTTTCGGGTAGATGCACCCGGGGGCGGAAAGCTTTTTGAACATCTGCCGGGACAGTGTGCGATGGTGTGTGTGCCGGGAGTAAGCGAAGGAATGTTTTCCATTACTTCATCGCCGACTAACCGGGAATTTCAGGAATTCAGCATTAAACAGTGCGGCATTCTGACCGATTATCTCCACAGTATGGAGGCGGGCAGTGAGATTATGGTCAGAGGACCTTACGGTAATCATTTTCCGGTGGAGACCGAATTAAAAGGCCGTAACTTACTGTTTATCGCCGGCGGAATCGGCCTGGCGCCGCTGCGCTCGGTCATTAATTACGTGATAGACAACCGGGGGAATTACGGAACTATCGATATTGTCTACGGTTCCAGATCGGCTGATGATCTGGTCCAGCTGAAAGAAATTCAGGATGTTTGGATGAAAACAGAAGGTGTAAATGTGCATCTCACCGTTGATCAGGAGCAGGAAGGCTGGAACGGCAATGTTGGATTCGTACCGACCTATTTAAAAGAGCTCGGATTTTCTAACGATAAGACGGCGCTGGTCTGCGGGCCGCCGATTATGATCAAGTTTGTCTTAGCGGCTCTCACTGAGATGGGGTTTGGCAAAGATCAGGTGTACACAACATTGGAACTGCGGATGAAATGCGGAGTCGGGAAATGCGGACGCTGCAATATCGGGTCTAAGTATGTCTGCAAAGATGGCCCGGTGTTCCGCTGTGATGAAGTGGACGAATTACCGGATGAATATTAGAAAGGACTGGTACGAAAATGCAAGATATGGTAAACGTATATTTTTTTGGTAAAAAGTACAGTGTCCCGGCCGATCTGACAATCATGACAGCAATGGAATACTCCGGTTATACTCTCAGCCGCGGCTGCGGGTGCCGTCATGGATTCTGCGGGGCGTGTGCAACGATTTACAGAATAAAGGGGAAAAACGAGCTGAAAACCTGCCTGGCCTGTCAAACGCAGGTGGAAGATGGGATGTACATTGCGA
>Ga0153996_1000418_pt1 | contig 19127 bp, 13 predicted proteins | sample TSNC080MetaG_FD_104728 | JGI IMG/M metagenome (GOLD analysis project Ga0153996, IMG submission 104728) | Attine ant fungus gardens microbial communities from North Carolina, USA - TSNC080 MetaG | ecosystem: Host-associated > Fungi > Mycelium > Unclassified | place: USA: North Carolina, Lumber...
CTAGTGCACAGACCATCACTTTTCTATATATAAGGACTCATAGTCTGAGGATTAGACCTCAGACTTAACAACATCTTTTGTCATTGTCTAAACTTCGCATTTTTGAACTTCTCAAGTATCAAATCATCAATTACAAATTAGTAAGTGACCTTTTGTGATACCCCTCTAGTATGGAAAAGAACCAAGGGGGTAAAAAAACCTGATCCGTTTAGCAGCAGAAGCCTAGACAAGCTCAGGGCTTTCATTTTCCAATGGCAAATTTATTTCAGGGCTTGTGAAGGAGAGTTTAAAGAGGATACTGAAAAAATATTTTTTGCCATTTCATACTTTCATGGAGTAGCCTTAGATTACTTTAAACCATTCATTAGTGCAATCCTATGACTTCTTGGAGGAATAGCCGGCATTTGTGCAAAAGCTATTAAATCTATTTGGATTGTACTCACCAAAAGATGATGATGAAGATACCATCATGGCTATCAAATTTCCTCCTGACAGCAAGGCAGTTAACTACTTCATTCAATTTGCTAAATATCAAAATAGTATTAGATAGAATAACTGCTTGTTGAGAAAGGTTGTCAAAGATGCCCTACCTAGCTGTATCCAGGACGAACTCAGGTTCAGTCATAAGGACACTTCTCATTTTGAGGGCCTAAAGAGAGCGGTCTTGAGGATTGACAATAATTATTGGAAGTATCACTTCGAAGAGAAGTAAAAGTCTAATACTGCCTACACTACTTTCCATCCTTCACCAAGAACTCCTGGGCAAGAAGGAAGGCCTACCAGTACCTCGGTTGGGAGCAGATCTACTTATACCCAACCAACATTCAAAAGAGGCAAGCCCCTCACTTTTTGCTCACTATTCTTTCCCCCCCGAAGGCTCAACCACCAACCCTACTACCATCCTAGGACCAGATGGTCAATTAACACTAGCAAAGCACTAGCAACATATGAATCTTGGCCTCTGTATGCATTGTGGGCAGTCAGGGCATCTTGCTAGGGCTTGTCCATACCAGTATCCTAGATCCCTAGGTAGTCTTGAAGGCAGAGCGACTCACTTTGGACCAATTAGTGATGAACTCAAACTACCAAAAAAAAACTCTGCAGTTTACTTATATCCTGGGGAGCTAATTGCCTAACTACCTCCTGGGATCCACCATTGATATTTGGAGCAGCAATATCTGCCACCCCTCACTCCCTAAGCTTTCTTGTCTGCTTCTCTCTGTTCCCAGTAGAGGTACCAGTACTGGTAGATTCTGGGTCATCCAACTGCTTTGTAGACTCCAAGTTCATGATGAAATATGGTCTTTCATTTGAGAAAATTGACCCCCTTCCACTTACACTAATAGATGGTAGTTCTAAGTACACTATAAAAAACATTGTGACACTCCCAATCTATTTGAGTTGCTCTTACTCGTGTCAAATTAAGTGCTATGTAATGGGCCTGGAAGATACATACCTAATAGTATTGGGCTATAACTGGTTGGCTGATAATAATCTCCTGATCGACTGAAAAGTGCATTCAGTTACCTTCAGGATCACAAGACAACAAGAGCAAGAAACCTATTCTGACCGCACACCAACCATACTCGCCTGTCTCCAGAATACCCCAATACCTATTTCCAGCATTTCCTTCATTAGCATAGCAGCTTACTTCTAAGCTAATAAAGAAAGAAATGCAGTCACTTGCCAGTTTGTACTAGCCAAAGGAAAGCTTAGTGACCATACTGGCCAGCTATCTAAACCTTCCCTGGAACCCTTGGAGTTGCTAGAGGAGTACATGGACTACATCAATGTTTTCAGCAAGCAGAAGGCTAAGCTACTCCTAGACCATTGACCCTTTGATTTGACCATCTGTCTAGAAGATGGAAAGACTCCTCCTCTAGGCCCAATATACTCCCTTTTTTCCTTAGAGTTGCAGACCCTTCATAAGTTTCTAGATGAGAACTTAAAAGCAGGGACTATCTGCACCTCAAATTCCATTTGTGGAGCCCCAGTGCTATTTGTCAAAAAAAAGGATGGGTCCTTGTGTCTATACATAGATTACTATGGACTCAACAAACTCACCCAAAAAGACAGGTATCCTATTTCACTACTAGCCAACTTCTTGAATACTCCCAAGAAAGCATGAATCTATTCCAAGATTGACCTAAAAAATACCTACCATCTAGTGTGCATTACTGAGGGAAATAAATGAAAGTCTACCTTTCACACCTGCTATGGTTTCTTTGAGTAGCTAGTAATGCCATTTGGACTCTCTAACGCACCATCAGTGTTTCAACGTTTCATGAATAAAGTGTTTGCTAACTTACTAGATGTCTGTGTAATTATTTACCAGGACGATATCTTAATCTATTCTGATAACCTAGAGGACCATCAACGTCATGTCAGGGAGGTACTAAGGAAATTGAGGGAGAACTTGCTTTATGCCTCACCATCCAAGTACCTTTTCTATTAAGACTAGGTCGAGTTCTTGGGTTTTGTCCTGAGTCCAAACAGCCTATCTATGGATGAAGGGAAGGTGCAGACTATCAAAGACTGGTCTACACCAAGACAAGTAAAGGATATATAATCTTTCTTAGGATTTGCCAATTTTTATTGAAGATTCATCCACAATTACTCAGACCTCATATAGCTACTCACTCGACTCATCTGGAAAAATAAAGCCTAGCACTAAGGACCGTCGTCACAACTAGCCTTCAATACCCTCAAGGAGACTTTCATATCAGCACCCATCCTTAAACACTGGGACCTAAACGTACCTATAATCCTGGAGACAGATACCTCGGATGTAGCTCTAGTAGCCATCCTGTTCATTTGTACTGAAGGAGACATCTATTCTATTGCTTTTCACTTAAGAAGTTTCCAAGGAGCTGAGTTGAACTATGATGTACATAACAAAGAACTCCTGGCAATTGTGGAGTCTTTCAAGAAATGGCGTCATTATCTAGAAGGACTGAGTGTTTCAGTTGAGGTGTTTACAGACTACAAAAACCTCACTTACTTTTGTGGTACCAAGACATTAACTCATAGACAGGCAAGGTGGTTGGAATTCCTGTCACAGTTTAATCTCGAAATCAAATTTCGACCTGGTAGACTAAGAAAAAAGCCAGATGCACTCACTCATTGCTGGGATGTATATGAGGACATGGACCCCACTTTGCAGAGCAATTACCAACCTCTCTTTAGCCATATACAACTAGGTAACTACTCTGCAAAACCCAACCAGCCCATATTCCACCTACAGATAGTCACAGTAATAGACCCAGTAGGTCTATTAACAGACATAAAAGAGGCACTAAGCTAGGACCCCGAGAGCACGGTGCATGCCAATATGGATAGTGATCCTTGTTGGAGCCTACAACCTAATAGTTTCCTTTATTATGAAGGTCAAAAATATGTACCTGACTGTGACCAGTTGTGACTTCGAGTACTAAAAGCTAAACACAACTATATCCTAGTGGAGTACCCAGGACAGAATAAGATCTATCAACTCATCCATCATAACTTCAATTGGCCCAAACTCTGGGAATTCGTAAACGACTATGTGAGCTCTTATTCAGTATGTTTCCAGAACAAAGCAAGACACCACAAACCATATGGGTTATTGAAGCAATTACCAGTTCCCCCACAATCCTGGAAGTCTATATCTATGGACTTTATTGAGCAGCTACCCCCATCGGGCAACTACACAAACATTCTTGTTGTAGTAGATAGACTTACAAAACAAGTAGTTTTCATTCCCACCACGAGATCAATCAATGCGGCAACACTAGCAGAGCTATTCATAGTGCACATCTTCTTGAAGCATAGAGTACTATTACACATTACTTCTAACCACGGTGTGGAATTTGTGTCCAAGTTCTTCAAATCCTTAGCTCATGGACTAGAAATAAAACTACATTTTACCTCAGGATACTACCTGGAAGCAGACAACCAGACTGAATGCACTAACTAGATCCTAGAACAATTCTTGAGAATATACTGTAACTATCAGCAATCAAATTGGGCTCAGTTATTACCACTGGCAGAATTTACTTACAATAACATACCCTCAGCAACTACAGGAGTATCCTCATTCCTTGTGAACAAAGACTATCACCCTAAGTCCTAGATAATTGTTAAGCAATCCTCTATTTCAGTGGCAGCTAATGAGTACCTACAAGGATTAGTAGATATCCAGGCAGAACTCAAACTTTCTATCTTGGAAGCCCAATGTCAATATCAACTGCCTGCTAATAAGAAACGTTCCCTGGCTCCAAAAATCTATGTTGGAGATCTAGTATTTATCCTAGCAAAATTTATCAAGACAACCTGGCCTTCAAAGAAACTGGCAGAACGATTTCTAGGTCTATTCGAGGTAATCAGTCAACTAGAAACACATTCCTATCTCATAAAACTACCAACTCACCTCAGATCAGTTCATCTGGTCTTTCACATCTCCCAGCTGGAACCAATGCATACCAGTCTGATCCCAAATCGCAAAAGCACGCCACCACCACCAGTAGTCATCAATAGAAACCTAGAGTTTGAGATAGAGAGAGTTCTGGACTCAAAATTAGACTGCCAAAAGAAGAACCCATTAATGTACTACGTACAATGGGCAGGTTATGAAGGTTCCTCCAAGAAGTACTCCTGAGTACCAATGGTTGACCTCAAAATGGCAAAGGAACTCATAGCTGAGTTCCACTGAAACTATCCCCAAAAACCCTCTCCAAGTGACCGATTAACGTACTAGCAAATGCCAAGAAATAAATCATGTTCAATGGCCATAAGAGTATGGCCATAAAGGGAGGGTACTGTCACAATTGCATAATACCTCATCAACTGCTGGTGACTATGCATTTGCTCTATATGTATGCATTGTTATTATCACCATCAACCTACTCTCCTATGCAATTCCCAAGCCCTAACTTTTCTGAGAACTACCTGAAAATCCCGCTCTATCTTCATCTGCCCTATATAAATTTAGTATGGACTACCTAGTATACTTAGCTTTGTTCTCAACTTGGTGTACCTCTCTAATTCATACTCTTGCTATTTAACTCAGAGGTCTATCCTTTTTTTTGTCTAGTCTCCTCAATTGGGTGCAGTGTAACTCCCCTTGTTTAAGAATCCTCTTCTCTAACCCACCAGGAGAATGGCACCTGACACCTTTGTTCTATTTAAAGACAAATAAGTATCTATAGGTAATTAATTAAGTCTATGTGCAAACATTGAGAACTTTATATCTTTGTTGATATTGATTATCTTGAGATTATTTTGAAATCATTCTGAGTGTAATAGAGAGTATTTCTAATGTTTCCAAAAGCAAAACATCAATCATGGTAGTTTTTGAGATATTGGTGTGAGGCCAGAAATATATTCAGACCTAAAAATAGACAAATTTTGTGATTTCACACTCCAGAAAAAATAAACAAAGGGTAAAACCACTGCAATATAGCAAAAAAAGAAACATAAAGGACCTTACTAGTAAGCTACTTGGCTACATAGCAGTATACTAGAGAATATAAGGTCACTCACTATACCCAATAGGCCCATCACTCAAGAACTAGCAGATTTGAGCCTATAGTCCTATGGCATTAAGCTAGAAAGATAGCCTAGCTAAGAAAAGAAAGCCTTATGTAGAAACTATATGTTATGAGACAATTCTAGAAAAGGAAATATTTCCCCATACTCCCTAAAATCAGATCAACTATGCCTAAGGACATTCAAGGGCATATGACCAAAATATATAAATAACATAAGAGAATATAAATAGGACAGAACATTCTAGAAAGACATGTAACTAGTATACAGACTATGTAATATTTATATAAGTAATAGCATGAATTGAACAAGAACTCCATCAAGTTCTTCCTAAACTATTATCTACTTAGTAGAACCCTAAGTCATCAAGGCTTGTATTAACAAAAGAACTTGATATCTTAACAGTGACCTCCCATCTCACAACCTCACCACTTTTACTCTCTATTATTCTCAGCCAATAGTTACTGTGACTACTAGCTAAAAAGATTCACCAGGTCCTATGTTATGACTTGACAAAACAGCTAAGTCAACTTTTCTATTTCTTTTCTTTTATTTTTCTTATTAATAAATGCACAAGAGAAAAGTGACTCATAAGGAAGTACAGGACATTATATCAGGGTTAGGGTTACTATTTGTGTATATATAGTATATAAAATCTAATGAGAACTCTATCAAGTTCTTCTTATCAACTCAAATAAGGAATAGGGTTCAGTCATCACAGCTAAGCCTTATACCCTAAATATAAGAGAACTTTACTATCTCTAACTAATAGCAAATAAAAGACCTAGACAAAGCTCATGTCCCTACCCAAGACCTGATCTCCACATTAAGTAGGCTCTTACTTAGTTTTTATTATCAGCTCTATACTACTGGTCCATTGTGATCAGTCTGTGCAAGAAAACAATGGTAATCTCTTAAAGAGCCATCTAGCTTAGAGATTCTTTTCTTAAAGGTAATATTGTCTTATCCTTCATAGTTAATAACTAGTTATAAGTTCAGATAAAGAAGACTACTCCTTCTTATATAAGGAATCACCAATACTATCACCATTACTATTACTATTCCTGTGACCCAACATATTGTAACCATAACCACAACAACAACTCACTATTACAGAGCAAATACTCCAAGCTATTGCCTACTAAGGGGAAACAATCTAGGCCTTGCAATAGTAACTTTTACAACAAGGAGAGAAGGGAAGGACTGAGGTAGCAAGACCTCCAGTATGTTATGAGGAGCCCAAAAAGAAGAACATTTCCCATGCCTTTGAGCAATTAATTTACAATCTCAAGATATATAATAGAATTAAACTATAAGTAGTATAGAAATCTTAAGTAAACCATATTACATGACTAGGACATATAATTATAGAACATTCTAGTAAAACATATGACTGCAGAATAGTAGGGCACAGACCATAAAATATTTGTATAAGTAGTAGGTAATTTCAATAGGGAACTCTATCAAGTTCTTCTCTTTTAATCCTTATTGATTGGATAGAGCTTTAGTCCTAAGCCAACCCTTACACAGTGTTTGATGGGAAAAGAGAGAAAGCTATGGGGTTCATTAATGCCTATAGGCTATATATTAGGATAAAGATAGACCAGATAGCAGAGAGAAAGAAAATATCATGGGTGCTATTATACATTGTGGGAAAGTAAACGAGTTCAGAGGAGAAAATGGTCTTAGGGTTGAGTAGTTAAGAATAAAAGAGATATATATATATATTTTTGTGTCATGTCACATTCTTGTGTACTCTAACTTATATAATAGCTAGAGTGTTTTCTAATAATTAAATAATTAAATGATAGAAAAAGTGAAAATAGTAAGAGAATAAAGGAATATAATCAACTAAGGAAATAAAATGAAAAGAGAAAGAATATCAGCATTCTGCAGGTAGCCCAAAGGCTACCCCCACAACATATAAGGAGGAATGGGAAAAGTATGGAATGACAATGTAATAGAAGAGATTATGAAAGGGACTTTGAGGTAGGATATTGTGGAGGAGTTATTTACAAGAATTAGAAAGGAATTTGGGGAGTTTAACAAGAAAAGTAGAAAGGTGAATGAGTTAAGATTGTTGAAACAAAGAAGTAAGACATATAATGAGTACATCCAAATTTTTAGGAAAACAACAAGAGGAGGTGAATAAGGAAAGGGCAATAAAGTTGGATTAAAATATGAGACAGAGTAGAGTGGAAGGAAGGGTGCTCAGTAGTGGGAAAGGAGCAGTACAGGGAACAATGCCCTCAAATGTACAACAAGAAAGAGAAGAATAGAATAGAGAAGAAGGAAGAGGAATATTTATATGAATTTCAAAACAGTCAGGAAGAACATCAGGGGTTACCAGCAAGGAACCCTAATGTAATGGATGTGGACAGAATAAGAGAGAGAGATAGAACCTGTTATAATTGTGGGAAATTTGAACATATGGCAAGGAATTGTTAGCAAAAAAGAAATTAGGAAGGACAAAAAGTAAATAAGATAGATATGTCATATGAGCCAGCAAAAGACAATGGAAGTCAGTAAGCTTCTAACTGGCTTCTAATAACCTATACAGTATATTGCACCCACAAAAATTGGGCAATAAAATTGATATATCAATCACTGAGGGAGTAAAAGATGTACAGTATATACTTTGGTCACCAAGAGAGGTTTGGATGAAGATAAGGCTAGAAAATATTGAAAATCACAAAGGAGTAGCTGTGGAGGCATTGCTTGATAGTAGAACAACAAGCCTATTAATGAATAGAATGTTTGCAGAGAAAAAAGAATTCAAAATAAAAAAGCTAAGAGAGCTAGTAGTAGTAAAAAATGTAAATGGCACAAAGAATAGTAAAGAAGCAATTACTCATGAAGTTAAATGCAACATGTTTTTCAAAGGGCATATAGAGAGAGTAAAGATAAACATCTGTAACTTGGGAAAGACAAAAGTAATTCGAGAGATACCATAGCTAGCAGCCCATAATCTAGAAATTGATTGGAAGAAAAAAAAGATAGAAATGACATATTATCTACCACTGTATAGAGTAAGCTTAAAAATAAGAAAAACCAAAGAAAAGAAAATAGTAGAAAGACTAGTACTAAGAAGATTCTGAAAGTAGAAAAAGCTATTTAGAAAAAAAGAGTTAGAAAGGATGCCTAGTACTGTTTTTGCCTCCTCCTGAATTTCCTTTATCTTTGTTACAAATTTCTCTACTTTCTTGCATCTCTTTCTTTCTTATCTCAGACCCCATTCCAGAATCTTGTCTGTAATTGTCTTGAAAAGTGATGTTTTAGTACTTGAGTATACTTTATTGTTGTATGCAAACTCTGCTATTTCTAACCAGTTTGGCCACTGTTTCTACCTATAGTCAATAAACATTCTTAAGTACTGTTCTAACTCCTAATTGGCTCTCTCTATTTATCTATCTGTTTGAGAATAGAATGCTATTAGCATCTTACTCTCAATTCCCAGTATCCTATTTAACTCCCATATTAACCCTATTGCAAGTTGTGGTCCCTTGCATGATATGATACTTTTAGATAAACTGTGTAATTTCTACACATTATTTCTAAACAGTCTAGCCAATCCTTCTACTGTCATCTTTTCTGTAGTTAGAATAAAGTGAACCATTTTTGTTAATCTGTCAATTACTACTAAGATTAAATCATATTCCTATGCTAAAGATAGTTTGGTAATAAAGTCTATTAATATATGCATTCAAGATTTTTCTAGAATCGAATTTGGTATTAATTTTCCTGCTAGCTGTTTTGTGCAATTTTTGTTGTGTTGGCAGGCATTGCATTTCTCCACATATTGCTTTACTTCTTTGGTAACTCCTGGTTATCAAAAGTTTTGGGTGACCAATTCCACCATCTTTTATTGCCCCTATGTCCTTCTACTGGTATATCATGGTGTAGCCTGATGATTTCTACTCTTAGCTTATCATCTTTAGGTACATATACTTTTCCTTCTTTATACATGACACTATCTACTTTCCTTTACTCTTCATCTCTCAATATTTTTACTCTTACTTGCTTTATTTCCTCAACTGCTTTTACTACTTCATTGTCTTTTATTTTAGACTACCTTACTTTGCCAAGTAAATCTATCCCTTCTACAATGATTTCTACTATCTCTGTCCTTCTTGCTTCTAGCCATTCTAGCTTTGCCAATATCTCATTTTTGTTATCTCTTTCTATGTTTACCTCCCAGTCTGGTCTCTTGCTCAGGCTGTCTATCTTTTATCACAAATGGCCACTTACTGATTGGTGATTGGTGAATTTAATATTCTCAAAGGGCTCAAAAAAGTGAAGTTAGACAAGTAACAAGAGATGTTGTTAAGTCTAAGGTCTAATCCTTAGACAGAAAGTCCTTATATACAAAATTGTAATGGTCTGTGCACTAGAATAGGCCATCACATACTACTATCTATTGTTTTACATATAGTAGTGCCTTTGTACTCTAGAATGCAATAACTTAACCATATGGAGGCTATCCTTTGTTCAAGGTAAATAACTATCTATGGGTAATTAATTAGTGTCCATATGCAAACATTGGGGACTTCATATCTCCACTAATATTAATTGCCTCAGGGTTGTTCTAGGCTCATTCTGAGTATTATAAAGAGGGCTTTTGCTGAGCCTAGAAGCAAAACATAAATTTATTCAGATAATGGCAGCAAGCATAGCTCAGTGTATGACACACCAAATAACTCACTTAGATAATGTCCCAAGACTTAGTGAGATATGAGAGAAAGTAAACTATTGTCTAATACTACTGTGTCTACTTTATATACATAGTCGGCTGTAGCTAAGGAGTAGAATAATAGGGAGCAATGCAAGTTTATAATTACATAATTAATTTATCAAAATTGTGGTAGTTTCTGAGATATTAGTAATTTAATAAACAGTACCATAGTGGTTACCTATTAATCTGCCTGATATCTTGGCCAATATTGATTGCCTCAAGACATGACTGATATTGATCAAAATGTCTTTTCAAGGGCTTTCTATAGCCATTAAGACTATGGAAATTGTTAAAGAATTGGTAGAGATAAGTCTGAATGAAATTTGTGATACCTTTCCTATCCTACTTCCTAGAACATGTTTCAGCATAAAATCAAACCTAGATAGGTATAAGGTCCATTCAGCTTGTCTCTTGTTTAATATTTATACCTTTATAAAATACTTGAGATTTTTATGATCTATCTAGATCTTGAATTTAGTTGTTATCTCTTTTAGAAAGTATCTTCATGCTTCTTGTCAAGTCCTCAATTCGAGGAGAAATTCAGGTGATAGCAACATAAATCCAGGAAGGTACAACCAACAAAAGAAACTAGGAAGGGCTTCTATTGGTGACTGGCAAAAGGCAAGGAGTTTTGGGTAACAGGGTACAAGAGAGACTTAGTTGATAACAAAGCTAAGGAAACTGTACAGAGATAATTCCTAATATACTACTCCAATCATAGCTTGATGGGGTTCTTACCAAACTATATAGTTATGGTAGTATAGGAAAGTTATGCTGATGTAAGCAGGGAAGTGACTGGCTTACGAGAGGTCTGGGGTAATAATAATGTCACTGAAGTCATAGGGCATAACAGTACCTCTCTCCTAACACAAGGTCATACCCTATGACCTATGGTTAGTCATAAACTGTTCAATGTTCATAGGTTTGGACCCTTATTTGCAGAGACTAGTAAGTATGGATGTGAATGACGGACCTGGTTTGTTAGAGTAACAACAGTAAAACTCAGCCACTAGTTTGGTAGTGTTCTTTAAGTCAACTGCGGTAAGCTATGAGTACTTTTCTGCTAAGCCTTCATAACCCAACCAACGTACATAGTAAAATAGGGGGTTTTTTCTTCAGTTGTCAAGTTTGGAATCAAGGACTTGCGCAACTTTAAACTTGAGGACTCTGTCCAATTCAATAGGTGAAGGAAAAAGATCAGTGCAGTTAGGAATCTGGCTGGTCAGCACTGGTTCCAGCTAGGAGATGTAGAACACAGAATGAATTGCTCACAAGTGTTCTGGAAGATTGATTCAATAAAAGTGTGAGCCTAGCCTATCTGTGACTTTGAATGGGCCTAGGTATCTCTCTGAGAGCTTTTTCAAGGGACATGTTGTTATGCTGCTAGAGAATTTTCTGCAGAAATGTAGTATAGGATACAAATTATACCCCTGAATTTCACTATTAGAACCTACTCTAGAGACCTCCTACAAGTCCCAGACATAATCTAGACCCAAGATTGGGTACTTCTATTACATAGTGGCTAAGCTGCCACATGCTAGAATAGCTTATACCTCAGAAGGTAAGACTGATAAGCTAGCATCAGGTTTCTCAGATACAGACTATCAATATTGAAACTCTAGGGGAACAATGGACAAGAATGAAGTATAGAGGTGGAGCAGGATCACATAGTCATGTCTGGAAGGTATGGAGGGCAGAAAGATGACAGTTGTTATGGCCATATGGTAGTGTTGTAGAGGAGAGACACAAGGGAGAGTAGTAGAATAAAGGATTTCATTTTCTATTTCTTTTTAATTGAGTCTCTAACATTTGTATTATGCTAATATATTTCTCAGAGTGGAGATTGAGAGGAGAGCTCCTTGGCTCTTACCTTTATCTCAGAAGCTCTTAAGGTTGTAAATATGATTCTCTTGAGTATAAGGGATGATCTTGGTAAGAGATTGAGTTGGTGACTGTTTCATACTATATATTCCATTCTTTCAAGAGACAAGATGCAGTGGTCACTCAGACAACCTTCTATGGAGTAGCAGGCCTGAAAAGTCTGGCTAATCATCGACTCAGATTGTATCATACCCATAAGTTTTGGTGTGGAGATACAGATGAGAGCTTGATTGAGTGTGATAAGACCCATGAGTAGTTTACTAACTATTCTACTAGTGAGCTTATTATAGTGTGTAAAGGTGGACATCTTAGGAACACTATGCAAGGCAGATCTAGATTGAACCTACAATCATTCTATCTATTTTTATATTACAGATAAGCTATGCTTTATATTTTAATTTCTTTCTGCTATTCCCACTTTCTTCTTCTCCCCACAAACCCTTTAGCACATAATTGAGGACTGTCACCACTCTTTCTACTTGTTTGTCATAGTAAAAATCTCTTTTGCCCCTTTCATCTGGAGTCCACCACGAGGTTTCAGGTTTGAGGGTATTTATATTAATTCTGCTGTTTTTACTTTTACTTTTTACTTTTCAAAATTTTGAACTTCACATCAATTTCTAGAGTAGAATCTAACCCAGAACAAAGAACTAGGAGTCAACAGACTTCAACAGCACAGCAAACCAGTTTAGCATCACTGGTCAACAACCCAAAATAACTCTTACATAGGAGGCATAGAAGGATAAGTACATAAGCAGTAAATCTGAACCTAGAATCTGATACTTTAGGCTTTGCACCACTGATGCCTGACTCCTCTTCTGATATTGAGCCAAACACTTTTTTTGACTGCAATGCAGATCTCTCTAGACCTGTAGTTCCTGGATAGTTTAGACTTTCTATTTTCGCTGCTAATGGGGATCAAAAGGTTTGATCATGAAACAAAGATAAAAGCAAGGTCAGAGAGATGAAATCTCCAAACTGCTTCACAATTGTGTACTAAACAAGTAGGCACTGGGGAGATAAATCAAATAATAGAGAGCTTACTGAAGGTGAATATCCAAAGAATAACCAAAACATATTAAATAGTAATCTAAGAAAGAAGAGAAATGTTTTTAGTATCCACTCGAGTAAACTCTTACTGTAATAGAATCCCTAAGGCACACAATCATCTTGTACCATAACACTACTGCCCTTACCTAGTCTAGTAGCCTGGCTCGTCATTGATACAGTAGTACTACCTAGAACTTCTGTGTCATTGTGTAAGTTCTACTTCAGCTAACCATACAACTGGAAGCCTACTCCAAAAACATGTAGTAAGTGGTTAGCTCCTAGTGTAAGTGAATGTCTAAGTATCCCTTTGAGAGAAGTTTTATAGAGTTTTCATAAAGCAGACACAAAAGAAAAGCTCAAATCACTCAAATAGCCTTTCAGCTCTAGAGCAACAGAGAGAGATAATGGGGGGAAGAGTGTTTTTTTTTTCTTCTGTGCCCTAGAGTATTTTATTAGGATTACAAAGCAATAATACAACAAAAGAAAAGAAACAAAGAAAACTTCCAAATTCCCAAAGATAGTAAGAGTGAAATGATGAGATAGTACCTCTCCCAATCACTTGGCTACCACTCCTTACTTCTCTAATTCTACTCCTGGGGTTCTTTTCTAAACAATAGATGGCTCTCAAGCCTTTTGATAGGCTATAGAGAGAGATAGCAATCTCGAGTCATCTTGCTCTTGAGCATGTTGTCTTCATCAAATACCTCTTCTTCTATCTCTCTATTTGACCTCTCTGCCTGACCTCTCTAGTTTTTCTACTACTCCTTTATATCTCATCACATCTTCAAGCCTTAGTCTTCTTTTGTTAGGTTTGCAATGCAGTCCTCAAGAGAACTTGTCTTGCTAGTTCTTGCTATAATTAGCCATCAGCAATGATGGCCCTGCTCTGATGGTAACCTAAATGTTATGAATAAGTCACTGCCACCAAGATATGACATCATTCTTATAGAAAACATCTTCTAAGGTCCTTTCTGCTCTCAAGAGTACTCTAGAGGAGAGTTCTATTATAGATCTATTATGAAATTCTCTGGACAATGCTTATGGGGTCTCTGTAGTGGTGGTCACAGCCACTACTCTGCTACTCAAGTGGTATGCTCGAGTCCACAACTGGGTATCTAATGATATCTCTAAGGGGCTGAACTCATCTCTCGAGCTGGTTACTCTTGTTGTTATGGTGAAAAATATTACTTTTATTGCCTAAACAGTTGTCTGGCGTGACACTGTGATTCTTGAAGAGTCTTTCATTGAGCACAATCTAGATTTAGCTCAGCATCAAGCCAACAGCAATTCTTAGTTACCACTTATGCGATCCAACACTCCGATACTTGCTCCACTAACTACTTAGCAAAAAATGCCTTTAGAAGAAAAAAAACGCAAATGCCTATACTTCTTAGCCTGAGTGAACCTAAGTGGGACAGACAAACAAAGATGCTCAGGAACTTTCTCAGAATAGTAGAACAACTCTTTAGACTTGCAGAAATATCAGATGATAGACAAAAACTCGACTAGCTAATAAGCTATGTTGAGGCAGATATAGCTAGCCAATAGTTGAGCTTTCCAGAATTTGAGACTGGACCCTGAAACTTGTTTCTAGATCATTTGAAGATAGAATATCTAGAGCTTACGAGTGAAGGACAGGGGACAATTGTCATAACTTGGCAAAACAGCTAAGTCATTTTCTATTTTTCTTTTTCTTTTATTTTCTTTTATTTAGTTAGATCATTACTAAGGTAGAGCATAGAAAAGCATTATGTGACAGTCACATAGTCACATATCAGTCACACATTTGGTCATGTCACACAAATGTCACAGTCACAACATATGATGAGGTAAACACATGACAGGAATAACATGAGAACCACAGAAGGATATTATACAGCCACTATAGTAAAATATATAAGTAGTGTACAAAATCAAATGGGAACTATTGAGTTCTTCTTGTCAACTCTGACTTGGAGTAGACTTAAGTCATTGCAGCTAGAGTCTTACAACAATAGGACAACTACATAGACTATGCAGAGAGTACTCAGAAATCTCCTTGTTAAACAAAGAATAGCTGATGAAATTCAAACAACGGTTTATGTATATCACCTAGAAATGTTTAAAATCCCCAGCCATCATCAGAAACTAAGAGCTCAATGAGCTCTTTGTCAGATCATTAGATAACTCATTTCAAGATGTCCTAAATACCAGATTAAGCATACAGGATACCCTGAAGATTGATGTACTAGGGAGAAGTCATATGAAAGACCTCTATAATCTAGAACACATTATTCAGAAAGTGGTAGATCTTGTTAGTAGGAAGATGATTGCTTGGGCACTCAAACACACCCCAACGATTATGTCTAGAAATAATAAGATTAACCCAGAGTTTAGAGGACAAGTATCATTCTCGAAAGAAGAATCAGTTAGAAAGATAGAACCTACTATAGACATAGAAAGTCTACAACAAGAAATTAATATATTGAAGACAATATCTACTATGTATGCGAGACCAAATGTGGGAGTGATAGCACTGACACATAGTTCAACTTTTCACATGCCCTCTCTTTTTACTCAAAAACTCTATAAAATTCAATAAAATTCAGAATAAATTCAAATAAATTAGGATAAATTGGAACAGGCAGTAAGCAAAGCGAGCTGACTGTGGCCTTACTGTTGTAAGAAGGGAGCAGAGCGACCTGACTTATAACAGTGCAAACTACCAGTGTAGGAAGAGAGCAGAGCAATCTGACATACAATATTACTTACTGTATCACAGACTGTTATTGGAAGGGAGCAAAGCGACCTGATAGACAATACTACTTGCTGCTATACAGACCATTGTTGAAAGGGAGCATAGTGAACTGACTTTAGCACAAACTTAATAACACAGAATTAGTAGAGGGTTCTGGATAGGCCAGAGGCCCAGATGAAAACCTTGTATGAGATACAAGAAAAGACTAGAGAAAAGCACAAGAAAAGCATATAAGGTACTCTAGATAGGCTGATCCAGACTCAAGGTCAGATACAAAAAGAAATAGGAGGTCTATCAAATAGATATAGATCTGGACCATTGTAGACAGGGCTGTCAAGGCCTCCTAGAAAATGTTTCTACTACTTTGAACCAGACCATTTGTTTCTTTTTTGTCTAACTAAGATAGAAGATAAGAGAAAAGGTTTAATTCTAGTGAATAAATTTATAGTCAGATTTGCAAATGGAGAGCCCATTTCAACAGAGCATAATATGTCCATTAAGGACTGCATCAGAAAATACTTGTCGTCCTCTATTGCAATGATGTGGGGTGACCCAGAACTAGAAACCTGCAATGTGTGGAATCAGAAACCCAACATTGGAGGAATTGTCATATTACCTCAGCCAGTAAGACAGCAACTGGAAATACAATCTAGATCAAGTGGACAGCTAGAGGAGCTATCCTAACTAAGAAAGAAAGTTGGTAGTCTTGAGGTCATGTTACAAAAGATGAGTCTAGAAAGAGAGCTAACTCTAGAACCAGAAGAAGAAGACATAGAGTTGTTCTTGAAGAAAATAGCTGCTAAATATGTTCAAACAAGAAAAGACCCTATACCTAAAAAGAGATTGGGTTTTTAGAGCTACCAATGAAGAAACCCTCCTTCAAAAACAGATTTGCTTTTAAGGTGGTAAGGTTTTGGAGATAAATAGACAAAATTTAGATGAGGAGGAATCCTCACCTACAGATGCAAAAGAAGAGACTCATAGTAGAATTAGGACATCAACTACAAGTCAGAAGTATGAGTTCCCTTATTATAAGGTGCTTACTTAGGTACCAGTAGTTGATGTCCTGCTACTTCCAGCCAAATACTTTAGGCAGATTTCTCAAAAAGATTTACCTTCAAAGAATAAGGCACCCATTAAGGAAAGAATTAAGGTAGAAGATATATTGGATAAAATGCTAAAAGGAGAAATGAAAGTTACTCCTAAAGAATTATGGGCTGTGGCACCAAAATTATGGGTGGCCCTAGAAGAGATACTTATAAGAAAACAGTCAGTTAGAGATGAATTGAACTAAGGTCTAGAAACAGATAATAATCAGCCTCAACAAAAGTTAGTGTTGGTCAATAGCCTAGAAAGGCCAGAAAAGCAACAAGAGATAATTGAGATAGAAAATGGAGATGTTGTAGAAGTTTGGGCTATGGCCAATCTAGTCCTACAGTTCTTAGAGAAACCAAGCCCAAAAAAATGAGACTGTTAGGTGTTTACAATAGAAGAAAAAGAGAAAGTAGAGAAATTGGCTCCTGACATGGCCCACCTTAGAGTTGTGTTAACTATTGTTAATGGGGTCAGTGAAGAAGAAGTGTTACTAGATAATAGATCTCAGATTGTGTCAATAACCAAAAAGGTTGCTGTCACAAACAAAGTTGCCTAGGACCCAAATCTTAGCATACAGATGCAGAGTGCAAATAGATCTCTTTCTAGAATATGTGGACTAGCCAGAAATGTACCATTCACTTTAGGAGAAGTGATAGTACTGCTACAGGTTTATGTTATAGAGGAGGCACCTTATACAGTATTAATGGGGCAGCCATTTGACTCTATTACAGAAAGCAAAATTATAAACAATTGAGAAGGAAACCAAACAGTATGCATCACCTATCCAAATACTTGAGTGATAGTAATGATACCAACCTATAAAAGAGGGGTCTTGCCTAGAAGGGTAGATGGGCTGGTAAATTTTTGATAAACCTCGAGAAGTCTGAGCTATCTCACAGAAGAGAAGTTCCTTGCATAATCAGTCTATATTGTAATAGGAACCCTTTTGTCAGTGAGGTGTTGTCCTTAGAAGGAAATGAGCTGACTCTGGATAAACTAAGAATACTATACTTAGAAAAGAGTATGGGTTTCCTGAAACAAGAGGATAGCTTGTTTCTAGATCAACTTCTATAAGAGATAAAGATACCAGAAACCTGTAGATGATAGGTAATGTCAGTTGAAGAAGAACTAGATAACCCAGATGAACCAGCCAAGATAGTGAACTGCTTTGCAAAGAAATACAAACCAGCTGCACTAAAGGTGAAGCTAGTACTAGGGACTTTACCAGAAAGGTTTAGAATCACTAGAGAGATAATAGGAGATTCATTAAAGAATATGCCTAGACTACTAGAGCAACCACCTGAGTTCTAAACAAAGGAGTGCTGTTATGCCATACAAAAGTTTAGGCAAATTAAGTGACATTCTGCACCTTAATGACGTGAATAACCAGCTCGAGAGACGAGCTCGGTCCCCCAGAGATGTTCCTTTAGACACCTAGTTGTGAACTTGAGCATCTAGCTCGAGTAGCAGAGTAGCGGCTGTGACCACTGCTACATATGCCTCATAGACGCTTGCCCAGGCGCCCCGTATCGGATTCCTAATGGATTTCCCTTCTAGAAGTGCTCTTGAGGACAGAAGCAAACTTAGAACAGACTATGTGATCCGAACAACGTCATACCGTAGCTGCCGATGGCCCTATTTAAAGAAGAGTTGCAATCAGATTTGGGCCATCATCACTGATGGCTAATTATAGCGAGATCAAGAGAGTCGTACCATCGCAAAGTCGCCTCATAACGGCAGTAGGAGGAAACTGGAGGGTAGAAGAGTGGAAATGCATAGGAGAGGTAAGAGGAAGAACTGGGAAGCTGAGGAGAGAAGTAGTAGAGAGATTAGACAAAGGGAACACGCACGAGAACAAGACGGCTCAAGACTGCCGTCTCTGTCTACGGTCCGTCGAGGTGCCCAAGGGCTGACCATTATGCGAGGAAGGGTTCTCGGAGTAGGATTAGAATGTCAGGAAGCAGTTAGTTGGTGTCTGGGAGAGGCGCCGTACCATCATTACGGCCTTGCTAGAATTGGAAATTTGGAGGTTTTCTTTGTCTCACTTTCTTTGTTGTCTTTTTGCTTTGTAATCATAATAAAATACTCTAGGGCACAGGAGGGGAA
>Ga0153996_1000419_pt1 | contig 19105 bp, 21 predicted proteins | sample TSNC080MetaG_FD_104728 | JGI IMG/M metagenome (GOLD analysis project Ga0153996, IMG submission 104728) | Attine ant fungus gardens microbial communities from North Carolina, USA - TSNC080 MetaG | ecosystem: Host-associated > Fungi > Mycelium > Unclassified | place: USA: North Carolina, Lumber...
ATATACTGATAAAGCTTTTAAATTACCTTCTTCTTGTGACATACAAGAGGTTACATTAGAAAAAGCGAAAGTAGAGTTTTATAAAAAGAACATAGAGGAAGCAGCAAAGATATTATCAACCGTTAGATTTGACTGCCTAAGGTCATTCAAATCCAGAGCAGAATTACTTTATATATATAAAATGTATTACGAATTAATAAATGATAGAGCTGCATCAGATGGGTATAGGGATGATTTTCAAAAATTAGTCAGTGATATTAAAACCCAAAACAAAATAGTTAAAGGTTTGAAATTTATAAAAAATTAAATACCTAAGTTGCTTTTACTGGGAATCAAACAGATAGTCTTGAAATGCGTTATGAAGATGAGAATATTTGGTTAACACAAAAAAGGTTGACTACATTGTATGACGTATCTTTAACAACAATTAACGAGCATTTAAAAAAAATATATGCAGATAGTGAACTTGACGAAAATTCAACTATTCGGAATTTCCGAATAGTTCAAAATGAAGAAAATAGGCAAATAAGTCGTGAGGGAAAACATTATAATTTACAAATGATTATTGCTGTTGTTTACAAGCGAACAAACAATTTAATGAGCATATAATCGAAGATAGATTTTTTGACAAGAAATCAACCATACAACTTATAATCTTATGGTTAACTCAAAAGGTGATGGTATAGCTGTTTGATGTTGAAGTTCCAGCTGTTTCAAAACATCTTTCAAATATTTTTTCTGAAGGTGAATTGCATGCTGAGGCAACCGTTTCCAAAATGGAAATAGTTTAAAACTGAGGGCAGTAGAAATGTAAAACGAACACTTATTTCTATAACCTTGATGCTAAGATGAGTCCATTTAATCCTCCATATTTAACAAAAAAGCAGAAAGTCTTTCAGAGAATACCAGCATTTGTAGAAAGTGAATAGAAGTAAAACATATTGAAAACTAAACAAATTAGTTTAATATTCATTTATCTTTATCGAGTGGGAGTAATGCAATATAGTTATAATATTTATTACAGAATAAAATAAAATAGATTGTATATATAATCTTATTCCAATTAAAAGTGAAAAGAATTAAATTTATGGAGGAACTGATAATGGATTATCAATATTTAGATGCAGAATTAAAAAAGTGGTATAAACAATATGTAGAAATAGCGTGTAAAGGTGATTTGCAATATTTTATATTTGAGAAAAAAGAAAAGGCTACACAAAGTGAAATTATTAGTGTTGAAGCACATTTGCAAAATAAATTACCTGCAAGTATGAAAGAATTCTTTTTAACATATAGTAAATATCTTCATTTAAGAACAAACCTTTCACAGGAAGTATGTGATTCCTTACCATTTGAATTAAGGCAAATATTTTCTGCAGAATTATTATTATCTTTAGAGGACTTAATTGAGTATAATAAAGATTATGCAGGATGGATAGCGAGTTGTTTTAATGATGAGAATAATACTTATGATAAAGTATGGCATAATAAACTACCATTTATTCATGTTCCTAATGGAGATTATATTGCATTGGATTTATTAGACGATAGTGACGAAAAACGAGTGGTGTACCTTAGTCATGATGATGGAGAAGGTCATGGATATACTTTAGGAAAAAGCTTCTATGAGTTTTTAAAAAATTATGTTTCTATTGGTTGTTGTGGTTCAGAGGATTGGCAAATGCTTCCCTTTATTCGTAATCAAAATAGTGGTATTGATCCTGCCTGTGAAAATGCTAAAAAATATAGGCAAATTATAGGGATGGTAGAATAGTGAATATGTTTAATTGCTTTTCTATTTGATGGTATTAAACATATTGATCCACTAAAAAGCATGGGAAAAGTTGAAGTTCCAGCTTCTACATGGATTATAATTGAAGCAAATGGAACGTTGATAGAAGCAACACAAATAATTTATTAGCAATTCTATATTGAATGGTTATCAAGTTCAGATTACATATATAGTCACAAAGGATACAAAACTCTTGGAACTAGAAGAAATAATACAATGCGAGTGGATTCTTATATTATTGTAAAATGTTTCTATATACTCAAACACTAATTGATAGACATTTCTGTTTTTTCTCGATTTAACCACTTCCTTTTTATCAACACATGAAACGAATCTATACACGCATTATCCCATGGTGTTCCTTCGCTGAATAACTACTTTGTTTCTTCTTCATAAGCCTCACATGTATATTGAATCCCCACAATCTGCATGTAGTACTAATGCTGTCTCTATTCCTCTTTGTCTCTTAGCTTTTTGTATCGCTTTGATGTACATTCTTATAGGAATCCAATTTACTGACAAAACTAATTATGTTATAATTATAATTGATTTTACACATATAGGAGGTACCTGGAAAATGTATGAGCGAATGTTGAATAAGCAAATAGAGCCGTCCTTTGAAGATTTACTTGCATTTAGTGGCGAGTGTGGTATGTTGTGGAACGGCTTGGACGAATGGCTTAAAAGTGAGTATTCTGCACAAACCAAAATTAGGTTTCCATACGGAAAAGATTACGGTTGGTCGGTTAAATATAGCAAAGGAAGTAAACATATTTGCGATGTTTTTGCTGAAAAAGGTGCTTTCAACATATTTTTAAAAATTAGCGATAAAGCATTCGTTGCCATTCAAGAATGTTTATCCGATTACTCAAAAGAAATATATGCGGACAAATATCCCTGCGGTGATGGTGGTTGGATTAGTTACAGAGTAACGTCTGAGCAACATATTGACGATGCGAAGAAATTTATTGATGCAAAGGTGAAAATAAGATGAATTTGCGTGAATTGGTTCGTTTTTTTATGAATAATAGGAGTGAACTTTTATGGAAGTAAGCAAAGATTGGCTATTTATTGATAACAACTAAAAACCCTGATAATCCATGTATTTTCGATTCAAAGGAATCATCTTCTGTGATGATTCTATTTTTTAATTCATGTGTTTTAGAACAGAAAAAAGACAGAGCATGTACTCTGTTCCTTCATTAATAGGAGAAATCATCACAACTAATGGTTTTTAGTTAGTTTCTTACTGTAGAAAAGTCCTCTAATCAAGTGGTAGGGCATTTTTAAACCTATGATAGTTTAATGCTTATAATACACGCTGATGTCGGGGACAATCAATCAGATAACATCCATAAACAAAATACAATTTAGGTGATAATTCTGGCTTGTCATTTTCCCATATAATTTTACGATAAGCTTCTTCAATATCATAAAACTCTTTTTGTAGTTTCGCTACATATTCATTACGGTTTTCTACAGTATAGCTATCGTCCAGCTCTTCAGCTTTAGCATCTTTAATCTCTTCTGTTTTTGAGCGAACAACTTCCTTATATTTTTGCAACAGTTCACTATCTTTACCAAGTGCTCGTAAACAATAAAAATAAGGAGCAAGCCAACTTACATCATAGTAATAATGTATTTTACAGTTATCGAACATGGCATTGTGTTTTGCATAATCGTCGCACAGATAAAACAACTCGGCAATCTGAAATTCGTCTACTTCATCATCTGTATCAATATTGGCAAGAAGGTTCGCCATTTCAAGGGCTGTTTTTGTGTTATCAAGATAATAGCTACAAACACCTAAACCGTATATAGCGTTTTTATTTTTGTTATCTTGATAGTACAACTTTTCAAAAATGTTTTTTGCTTTTGCAATGTTTCCTGCTATATATAATGCTGTTGCGTAATTATACTGATACCGAAACTCATTCGATAATCTTGCAGCCTGTTCAAATAATGGCAAGGCTACGGTAAAATCACTTGTTGTATTGATACATCTGGCTTTTGTCGTGATGCAGACGGCAAGTGCATCATAGGCGTTAGGTGTATCATGTTTCAAGTTCACAGCTTTTTCAAGAAAAGCGATTTGTTTATCCTCGTTGCCGTTTTCATCATAATAAAAAGCGAGATTTGTATATAAACGTACTCTTTCACTATTAGCCAATTCGTTTTCAAATTGCGAAAGAGTTTCTTCCATTATTTTGATTGAATCATCAGAACTGTAGCGAAGTTCCATTAAAACAGCAGCATACTGACAGACCGCAGTAATGTCACTTGGGTTTTGCTCAATTACTGATTCTAAATACTTCTTGTATTCTTCGAAGAGATAAACATACTCCTCATAGGACTTGCCATTGCTTATTTCCTGTTGGATGTTTTTAATATATTCGTTTATAGCCAAAATCTCACCACCTGTCCATTATATAAAATTTCTACATTGCTCTAACACTTACATTACATCACCAAAAAAAATTCTTAACTACAATAAATAACCAACATGCCATTATGCATAGTGAATTTATCAATTTGCAACATTTATTCGTATATATTATTTTATCATGCATCTCATCTATCTTCAACGCAAATATAGAAACGTTGTATATTTCATATTGCTCATTCCCTAGATTTTAATTTAATATTCAAAATATGAAAGATCATACATTACAGAGATATTCGTTGTTTGATTCTCATTAAGTTGAAAAAAATCATTTATCTGACTCAGAATCGATCCTAGTTCATCAAGATGCACCAAATAGCAATGCTTAGCTTTAGATATGACTATTTTATCTTGTAATCTAAAAAGAAATATCCTACAATTTAATTAGATGAATGGGGGAGTTTTTATGAGTAAATTATATTTGCCGTTTTTTGGAGAATTATTTAAACATTAAATTAATCAAGGAGAAAAAATAATGGTAAGTATTGTAGAAATTATGAGAAGGAATTATGATTCTAGTCTCACTATGCTTGAAGAAATAATTGAGAAGTGCCCAAACGATTTATGGATTGAAATTCATGGCAAGTTTCCGTTTTGGCAACAACTGTTTCATGTGATCGAAAGTATTGATTATTGGATTAGAGAAGATTATCAATTGATATACGATGATACTATTAAGAAATCTTGGAGTAGCTCAAAAAATGTAACTCCTTATTTAGATTCTAAACAGTTAAAATTTGAAGAATACCTTACAAAAAATGAAATATTTGAATACTATTATATCGTTAAAAATAAATCTAAAGAGTTTTTTGACTCACTCGAAGATTCAAAAATTAATCTAGCAATTGCAGAAAATAACGAAAATTTTACATATCTTGATATCATTTCTATGCAACTTAGACATATTATGTATCATGTTGGTCATTGCATTTGTATTCTAAGAGATAATTCAGATGTTGATGTTGAATGGAAATCACATAACGAATACTAAATTAGCGATAAGTTTTTGGTATTATTTTTAAAAGCAACATAGTTAGAAATAATAAGCAATGTATGTAGTAAGCAAAAATAGACGAAAGAGCAAATTATATCACAATGTTCATTTGCTCTTTTTTATTACGTAAAAGTATCAATTCATTAAACTTTCGGTTATAATTTATTTTGTGTAAGGAGGTAAATAATCAGAATTAAATGTAGGAAAAAGGTACTTCTTATTAATCTGATTAGAAAGAAATGAATATGAATACTAATAAAAAATATGAAGACGATATCAAAGTAATACTTTCCCATCAATATGACAACGGTGCCACACTTTGGACAACCCCTGACAAACGTTTATTTAAAGGAGCACCATTTTCAACATTAGAAAGCTCACTCTTTCTACTGGAACTAGGAATGGACAAAGAGGATCCTATATTAAAAGAAGTTGCTGAATTATGTTTTAGTGTATGGCAAGAAGATGGTCGTTTTAAAGTCTATCCTACAGGAGGAATCTATCCATGTCAAAGTGCACATATGGCTGATTTATTATGTCAAATGGGTTATGTGAATGACGAAAGAATTCAAAAAACATTACAACATTTTTTAGAAATTCAAGCGACTGATGGTGGTTGGCGTTGCAATAAATTTAGTTTTGGTCGTGGGGAAGAAACAAATTTTTCAAATCCTTTTCCTACATTGGTTATTTTAAATGCCTTTCGTTTTAGTCAATATCTTAATACTGATAAGAGATTAGATAATGCCGTTGAATTTTTATTACAACATTGGACAATAAAAAAACCAATTGGTCCTTGTCACTATGGAATTGGTTCCTTATTTATGCAAGTTGAATATCCTTTTAGAAACTATAATATTTTTCTATATGTTTATATTTTATCATTTTATGATTATGCTAAAAACGATTCTAGATTTCTTGAGGCTTTCAAAGTGTTAGAATCAAAAATGCTAAATAATGAAATAGTTGTTGAAAGAGTTGTCCCAAAATTAGCAAAATTAAACTTCTGTAAAAAGGGAAAACCAAGTGAATTAGCTACAAAACGATTTCATGAAATTCTTAGCAATCTTGCCGATAAATAAAATTGTAAACTGATTGACACACAACAAAATATAATAAATAATAATTTATGAAATGAGGGAATACATATAGATGAAAACAAGCACTGTATTAAGTTTGATTGGTCATACACCATTAATTGGTTTAAAGGAAGTAACTGGTTTAAGCATTTATGCAAAAGCAGAGTTTTTAAATCCTGGTGGTAGTATTAAAGACAGAATTGCATTAGCAATGATTGAAGCTGCAGAAGCTTCAGGCGATTTAAAACCAGGAATGATAATTATTGAACCAACATCAGGGAATACTGGAATTGGGATTTCATTAGTTGGTGTTCGTAAAGGGTATAAGGTAATCATTGTTATGCCTGAAAATATGAGTGAGGAAAGAAAAAAAATAATTAAAGCATTAGGAGCTGAATTGATTTTGACTCCAGCAAAATTAAGTATTGGTGGTTCTGTTGATGAAGTAGAACGAATTTCTTCATCATCAAATCAATACTTTGTTCCTCACCAATTTAAGAATAAAGCCAATCCAGAGTGCCATTATTTGACAACTGCTAAAGAATTATATGAGCAACTAGATGGACATATTGATATTTTTATATCTGGATTAGGCAGTGGTGGAACACTGCAAGGTATTGGTAGTTATTTAAAAAATAAGAATCCAAATGTAAAAATTGTAGCAGTAGAGCCAAAAGGAGTATCTGCAATTCTAGGACATCCACCAGGAATTCATGTAATTCAAGGAATAGGCGATGGTTTTATTCCTCAAATTTTAAATACTTCATTGATTGATGATGTCGTTGAAGTTAGTGACGAAGATGCTTTAAATTCCACGATTGAATTAGCTAGCGATCATGGATTATTAGTTGGAATATCTTCTGGTGCGAACCTTTTCGCAGCGAAACAAATAGCTAAGAAATATGGGGAAGATAAAGTAATTGCAACAATATTTGCTGATCGAATGGAACGCTATTTTAGTACTAATTTATTTAAATAATTAGTAAAACTATGAAAGGATATGATTCAAGTATAAGGTAATAAATCATATCCTTTTTCTATATCTAGTAATTGATAAGTAAACTTAATATCCCAAGATAAGCAATATTTACAAAATAAAAAGAAGTTTTGCTTCTTAACTTGTCTATATATTACCATAAAATTAGTTTTTTTTCAAGTCTATATTTTTAACAAAGATAGGTGTATAAATACTATAGGGAGGTAATAGAAATGAAATTAAACATTCAATCTTTTAGACAATTAAGTAAGAAAGAGCAAGTTAATAACGTTTTAGAGTGCAACAATCGTTCACTAGATTTTGGATTAGCATTAACTCAAAAACAGGTAGAACAAATAGTAGAAACAAGAGATCAGGCTTTGCAAACGAATCAAAGGATAGAATTTCAATCAACTATTATTGAAGATATTATTGAAGAATTTATGGATAGTCAATTCATTACTAAATATAACTATGCTGAAATTATAGAGGGACTAATAGAAATATTTTATTACTATAAAGATGCAACCGAGGAATATAATCTAAGTGATGAGGAAATTATTCATTATTTAAAAGTAGCGTATGACGGTGTTTGTCAAGGATCACTAGATTCATTGTATGAAGAACAATTAAGCAAATTAATTGATTCAATAAGTCAAAATTTAGATATTTATGAGGGAACGGATTATGGGAATATCTAAGTTTCAACATCAATTAAGCTTAAATCGAATACTAAATTCGGATGCTATAACCAAAGAACGAAAGCAACATGTAATAGAAGAATTGTTTTTATTACTTTCTGAAAAAATAAACCGATATACTGGAGGAGATTCTTCTTTATCAAAAATTAGAAGTCAACAATTAATAGATTCGATTGAATACAGTATATCTATCTATTTAAAAACAGTACCAATCAAACAAGCAATTCAAGAGGTAGAAACAACATCAATGCTTTCCTTATATCAAAAAGGCTATCTTACGATTCAAACAATTATCCAGCAATTACAACAAAAAGTATATCGTCTACAAAATAATCTGTTATCGATTGATGTAGTAGTATACCAAGATACCTTACGTACAGGGTTATTACAATTTTTTGATATCTATGATATTGACTATACAGCCTATGATATAGTCTTAACATTAGATTATCCAACAATAGGAAAATGTAGAGATAGTGGATTAGAAAAATTAATTGATTATATCAATTATATTGAGATTGAACATAGCTTATTGAACAATTTTAATCAACATGATATCCATGATATGCTAAAGCATTACCAAAAAAATTATCAATTCTTAATATTTAATCTAACAGAGTTACTATTATACCAAGTCGTATTAAAATCCTTTGTAAATTCTACGAATGGTTCTCTTGTTATCAATCAAAAAGAATTAGAAGAAATAACACAACGATTTATCAATCAAGAACAAAATGAAATAAAAGAAATACTCATAAACCGTTATAAAAAAATAATTTCAAATTATAATAATCAAAGTTCATATAGTGAATACTATTATTTACCAGCAATTAATAATTTAACGACATTACTGTATTATGGAGTGAAACATGATAACTTAAAAATTGAAATATCCTATCAGAAGTAGCAAAATTGTAGCGACTAGTTGCTAGAAAATAGTAAAAAACTACATTATAATCATAGTGAGGTGAAGACATATGATATATGACAAATTAAACCATTATCGAAAGAAAGTAGCATTGACGCAAGAACAATTAGCTGAAAAACTACATGTATCTAGACAAACAATTACCAAATGGGAAACCGGAGTTTCTATCCCTAGCTTAGAATATTTAATCGATCTATCAGAATTATTTGGTGTTTCAATTGATTCCTTAATAAAAGAAGATGATTGTCGTCAAGAACAAACAGAAACAAATATTTTAGAAGAGGAAATGATAGCTTTTCTAATAACCGCAAAACGAAATACTTATGCAGCTAAAAAAGGTAAAACGACTTCTTCTAGAATGGATTCTCTTGATTATCTTTATCAAGAAGAAGCGTATTCTTATTTGGATTCTTATGTCGGTGGAGAAAAATTTTCAGGGCAAGAGCTAGTCTATCAAAATAAAAAAGGAATTTGGTCAATGAATTATTATGGTAGAGTGATTGGCGATTACTTTAATGGTGATTTTTTAAAAGAAGCATTAATGAAGGTGGAAATAAAAACTCCATATCGAGGACCAAAAATATTTGTTAAAGGTGATTATGTCTATCATAATCATACAGTAGGTACTTTTGAATTTTATCATGGTCAAGAAGAAATTTATTATCAAGGTAATAAAATTTATGAATGCTTATACCATGGTGGAATCATTGAATAATTAGAATGTTAAGAGCCATAGATTTTACTATTGGCTTTTATTATACTCTTGTTTATAATATAAAAGACAATTAAGTGGAGGAGGATAACGGATGCAAGCTGTCATTTTTGATATTGGTCATACCTTAGTAGACTATAAAAATCCATTAAATTGGAGAGCCTTATACAAAGAAGCATTGAAAAATATGGTGACAAGATGTCAGATGAGCTGGCAAGAAAAACAGTATCGTATTGCCATATCAATCTTAGAGAAGTATAATACTCGATTGAATCCACGAGTTAAATAATATACGGATACTCATATTTTTGCTGAAATATTCAAAAAAACAAGCGAAGATATCAATAAATTAACGGATGCAATTTCAGTTTTTTTTGATTATTTTCAAAGTGGTTCTATTATTTTTGAAGATAGTAAAACGACAATTATGGCATTAAAGCAAAGAAATATTCGTATTGGGGTTTTAAATGATGTAGCTTATGGAATGAATCGTAAAAGAGCACTAAATGATATTGAACCATTGTTAGATCTAATTGATTTAGCGTATACTTCTGTGGATGTAGGATATCGTAAACCTAATCGCAAAGGATATCAGTTATTTCTAGAAAAATGGAATATCAAAGCAGCAAAAGAAGCTATGTATGTTGGAGACGAACAAAAAGATACTGTAGGAGCTAACAGCATAGGAATGGTTTCTGTATTAATTAATCGAAGCGAGCAAGTGAAAGATTTTGCTCAAGATATTAGTATTAGAAATCTAAAGGACATTCTTAACTATGTTGGATTATAGTATGCAAGAAATTATTACGATTAAACCTCATCACTTTATTCAATATGTAATATTGTTGATTCTTTTGATTCTTTCTAATGATCAAAACTAAGTTAATCATTGACTTTTCAAAAAAATTAGGTATTATAGCATAGAAAAGGATGTGAATATACAATGGATATTAAATTAGTAGCTACTGATATGGATGGTACATTTTTAAGACAAAGACATACCTATAATGCAGATGGTCAGTTAATTGGCTTAACAATGGATTATGATAAACCAATGTTTGAACAAGTATTACAAAAATTAAAAGATAAAGGTGGTCATTTTGTTGTAGCTAGTGGAAATCAATATTATCAATTAAAATCTTTTTTTCCAGGATTGGATCATGAAATTACTTATGCAGCAGAGAATGGAGCTTATATCATTGATAAAGGAGAAGAAGTATTCTCAGCGAACATTGAAAAAGAAACAAAACAAGAAATCTTAGCTATTTTAAAAGAATTTAGTGGTGTTAAGATTTGTATTTGTGGCAAGAATAATGCCTATATTTTATCTGGTGATCAAGAATTTAAAAGTTTAATGCAATTATTTTATCATCGCTTAATAGAAGTCAATCATTTTGAAGATATTAATGATCAAATCTTAAAATTCTCTTTAATTGTTGCTAATGAGAAACTGGTTCCAAAAGTGATAGAAAAACTAAATAAAAAAGTTGGACATATCATTCAAGTCGTTGATAGTGGAATGGGGTGTATTGATTTAAATATTCATGGAGTTAATAAAGGTTTTGCTATCAAATTATTATCTGAAAGATGGGATTTAGATGCTAGTCAATGTGTTGCTTTTGGTGATAGCGGAAATGATATCGAAATGATTCAGTTTGTTACCTATGGATATGCCATGGAGAATGCAAAGCCTACACTAAAGCAGCTAGCTTATGCAATTTGTGAATCAAACAATCAACAGGGAGTACTAAAGACGTTATTAAAGATACTTTAGAAATGTGTTGCCACGCATTTCTTTTTGTTTTTCTATGTCAAAATCTATGTTACAATAGATTTTGAGGTGATCACTTTGAAAGCAATCCAGCAAGTCATCGTTTTACTTACGCTTGATGAAAAAAACAAACGTAGGTTAAAAAATTTATTACCAAATGCAACAATTCTCTATAAAACGACAGTAACTAAAGAAGAGATTGAGCATACACAGATTATCTTAGGAAATCCTCCAATTGATTTACTACAAGAACCATTAAATCTGCAATTATTATGTTTGCAAACTGCTGGATCTGATCAATATTGTAAATCTGGGATAATAGCACCTACAACGTTACTTACAAATGCGAGTGGTTGCTATGGAACAATGATTAGTGAATATATGATGGCTAGTCTATTAATGTTGTATCGTAAATTAGATAGATATTATGAGCATAAAAAACTAGCTATTTGGAAAGAAGAAGAATCCGTTAAAACAATATATGGCTCAAAAGTAGTAATAGTAGGTTTAGGTGATATTGGTAGTGAATTTGCTAAAAAAATAAAAGCTTTTGGTGCGTATACAATTGGAATCCGTCGAACATTACGTGAAAAACCAACCTTTATAGATGAAATTGCAACACTAGCACAACTAAATGACTATTTAATAGAAGCTGATATTGTAGCGTTATCACTACCACAAAGCGAAGAAACGATTCATTTATTTAATAAAGATAGACTATTAAAAATGAAAAAAGATGCAGTACTTCTCAATGTAGGGAGAGGAAGTGCAGTTGTACTAGATGATTTGGTCTCTGTGATGCAACAAGGCCATTTATTTGGAAGTGTACTAGATGTCACGGAGATAGAACCATTACCAAAAAACCATCCAGCTTGGCAAGTTGAAAACTTATTCATTACACCACACATTAGTGGTAGCGGGAATGATAGTTCAAGAAATAATGTTTTTAATTTAATAATAGACAATCTTGAAGCCTATCTAACAAATAAAAAAATGAAAAATATTGTTGATTTTAGAACTGGTTATCGAAAATTATAAGGAGGTTACGATGAGTAAATTGAATGATGATTTTATCTATCAAATCGTAGCAATCGTAGCTGAAATACCTTATGGTAAAGTTGCAACTTATGGTCAGATTGCAAAATTAGCTGGAAATGATAGAAATAGTCGACTCGTTGGTAAAGTACTGGGATTTGCTGAAGCATTTGGTGAGATACCAAGTCATAGAGTTGTCAACTCTTCAGGTCGCTTAGCTCCTTGTTTTTATCAACAAGAGAGCTTACTGTTGAGTGAAGGAGTTACATTTAAAAATAATGGGTGTGTCAATTTGAAAAAGCACCAATGGAGATTAGGGGAGAAATAGAATGGAAGTCAGAAAAACAACAGTAAAAGATGTCGATACTGTGATGAAAATTATTGAAGAATCAAAAGAGTATTTCAGGGAACAACATATAAATCAATGGCAAGATGGTTATCCAAATAGAAAAACAATATTGGAAGATATCATCCAGGGAATTAGTTATGTATTATTGGATGAATCAAATACCATCATTGGAACTGCAGCCATCTCTTTTTATGGAGAAGAAACCTATCATCAAATTGATGGTGCTTGGCTGAATGATGAAGCATATGTTGTTATTCATCGAATTGCAATCAATAAGACAAATAAAGGAAAGAATCTTGCTTCTATTTTAATAAATTTTGCACATCTAGAAGCAAGCTTAAAGCAAATTTATAATATTCGTATTGATACGCATAAAGATAATCACTCAATGCAACGCTTTTTATTAAAGAATAATTTTACGTTTTGTGGAATTATTACCTTAGATAGTGGAAACAAACGCCTTGCGTTTCAAAGGAGAGGCTAATTATGACATTTAGGGAAATCGTAGAATTAGAAAAACAAAAAGAGTATTATCAACAGTTAAAAGAAAAAATTGATTTTGAGTATGCAAACTACACTGTATATCCTCCTAAAAACGAAATATTTAATAGTCTAAATGCGACTAGTTTTGATAATGTGAAAGTTGTTATTTTAGGCCAAGATCCCTATCATGAACCAAATCAAGCGAATGGATTAGCTTTTTCTGTAAAGAAAGGTGTTCGGATACCACCTAGTTTAGTTAATATTTATAAAGAAGCACATACTGATGTGGGAACTAGCATTCCAAATCATGGTGATTTATCTTCTTGGGCAAAACAGGGGGTATTATTATTAAATAATGTTTTGACAGTAAGAGCTCATAAAGCGAATTCACATAAAGGATTTGGTTGGGAACAATTCACATTAAATGTTGTTAAATACTTAAATCAAAGAGAAAAAGCATTAGTATTTATTCTATGGGGAAAAAATGCTCAAGAGAAAGAGCAATTTATTGATACTAGTAAGCACTTAATTATAAAGAGTGTTCATCCTTCACCATTATCAGCGAATGGAGGCTTCTTTGGCTCAAAACCTTTTTCAAAAGCAAATGAATTCTTAAAACGACATGATATAGAAGCGATTGATTGGCAAATATTGTAAATACGATTGGATTTTTAAACAAAAGTTTATCTTCAATTTATTTAACTTATATACAATAACAAGTGTCTCTTGAAGGAAAAATTGATAATTTTCTATTGACATTAATTAGCATACTAACTATAATAACTGATGTAGTTAGTATGCTAATTAATTTTTTAGGAGTGACAATAATGGAAGAAGAACATAGAATACTTGAGAATGAAACAACAAAAGAAGCTAAATTATTTAATTTAATGTCATATTTTATTAAGATAACACACGAAGTTGCTTGTGAAAGATTTAAACACACAGAATTATTTCCTGAACAACCAATTTTATTATTAGCGATATCAAAATTCAAATCAATTAATCAAAAAACATTAGCAGAGTACTTAAAAATTAAACCATCTACCTTAACTTTACGATTACAAAAGCTAGAAGCAAAAGGTTTAATTGAAAGAGTCATTAATGAAAACGATAAACGAATTCAATATGTGACAATTACATCAAAAGGAAAAGAAACGTTAAGGGAAGGCTTGTATATTTTAAAAAGTATAGGTACTGAGATCTTTGATTGTTTAGATGAAAACGATATTGACTACTTAAAGGAAATGTTTGATAGATTGATTGAACAAACAAAATTAAAAATGACAAACTATAAGGGGGAAGAAGTATGACAAAGGTATTAAAATATTTGAAAAAATATTGGGTACTTATCTTAATGATTACGGGATTACTATTTTTAAATGCCCAAGCTGAATTAGCTCTTCCAGATTACATGTCTACCATTATTAATACGGGTATTCAAAATGGTGGTGTGGAAGATTCTGTAATGAGCGTTATCAGTGATACAACCTATCAACAAATAACGATTTTTATGGATGAAAGTGATAAAGAATATGTCGATACTATGTATGAGTTAACAGCATTTGATGATTTAACTATAAAACAGCAAAAACAATATCCTGATGCTTCATCACTCTATGTTTTGAAAAGTCATAGTAATAGCGAACGTGAAACATTAAAACAGATATTCCAAGAACCTCTTTTTTTCACATATGTATTTAAAAATATTGAAAACTATGAACAACTATCAGAAGAAGGAAAAGAGTTTTTATCGCAATTTCCAGAAGGAATGAGTATTTTTGATGTATTATCGATGATGCCAAAAGAACAAATAGATGATATTTTAGATGAGATGTTAGTGACTGTTCGTGCCATGGGAAGTACGGCACTAGATGTGGTTAATGCAACTGCTATAAAAAGTGAATATGCTTCTTTAGGAAGAGATGTAGATCAAATGCAACTAACATACATTGCCCAAATTGGATTATTGATGTTAGCCGTAGCATTAGTAGGAAGTATAGCCTCTATTATGGTAGGTTTCTTATCCGCAAGAATTGGGGGAGATTTATCTAGACGTTTAAGGAAAGATACGTTTGAAAAAATTCAACATTTCTCAATTTCTGAATTTAATAATTTTTCTACTGCCTCTTTAATTACGAGAACAACGAATGATATTCAACAAATTCAAAATGTTGTCACAATGTGTTTAAGAATTGTTATATACGCACCAATTATGGGTATCGGTGCTCTTATAAAAGTAATGAATAGTAGTGCAAATATGTCATGGATTATTGCACTAACAATTGCTATTTTACTTTTTGTTATTATTATCGTATTTATGATTGTCTTACCTAAATTTAAAATTGTTCAAAAATTAGTTGATCGTTTAAATTTAGTTATGAGAGAAAACTTATCTGGGATGTTAGTTATTAGAGCGTTTGGAAAAGAAAAAACAAGACAAGAGACCTTTGAAAAAGCAAATCGTGACATCACAGATTTAAATATGTTTGTTAATAGAGTTATGAATGTTATTATGCCAATGATGAATTTTATATTAAGTTGTATTATGTTATTGATTGTCTGGGTTGGTGCAAAAAATATTGATTTAGGTACCTTAAATATAGGAGATATGATGGCATTTATGCAATATTCAATGCAAATTATTATGGCTTTCATCATGATTGCAATGATTTTTGTTATGATACCTAGAGCTTCAGTCGCAGCAACTCGTGTATTTGAAGTATTAGAAACCAATGTCAGTATCATTGATCCACAAAATCCTAAAACATTTGATGAAGATAAAAAAGGTTTCGTTGAATTCAAAAATGTCGAATTCTCTTATCCAGGTGCAGAGGAAGCTGTCTTACATGATATTAACTTTACAGCAAAACCAGGACAAATGACTGCTTTTATAGGATCAACTGGCTCTGGTAAATCGACATTAATTAATTTAATTATGCGTTTCTATGATGTAAGTGGCGGTCAAATCGTCATTGATGGAGTTAATATTAAAGAAGTAACACAGAAAGAATTACGACAAAAAATCGGATTAGTTCCTCAAGCTAACACTCTATTTAAAGGAACTATTGCCTCTAATTTACGTTTTGGTGATAAAAACGCTACGATTGAAGATTTAAAAAAAGCCAGTGCTATAGCACAGGCCACAGAATTTATCGAAAGTAAAGAAGATGGTTATGATGCTTTAATTGCACAAGGAGGAACAAACGTCTCTGGTGGACAAAAACAACGGATAAGTATCGCTAGAGCGATTACCAAAAAACCAGAAATCTATATCTTTGATGATTCTTTCTCTGCGTTAGACTTTAAAACTGATGCCGCTTTAAGAGCTGCTATGAATCAGTTATTGAAAGAAACAGATAGTACAATGTTATTAGTTGGACAACGAATTAGTTCTATTATGAATGCCGAACAAATTATTGTATTAGATAATGGTCGTATTGTAGGAAAAGGAACACATAAAGAATTATTAACGACTTGCGAGGTATATAAGGAAATTGCATATTCTCAATTATCAAAGGAGGAATTAGAAAATGACGAATAAGAAAACGGAAACTAGTTCTACTAATAATGCTCCTAAAGTAAATATGGGGCATGGACCTAGAGGTAAGGGAATTGCAGAAAAACCAAAAGATTTTAAAGGAACACTAAAAAAATTAGTAAACTATTTAAAACCATATCAATTCACCATTATGATTGCAATGATTTTTGCTATAGGTTCAACGATCATTTCGATTGTTGGTCCTAAGGTTTTAGGAAAAGCAACGACTGCTTTAGCTACTGGATTGGTTGCTAAAGCAACTGGTAGCGGTGGAATTGATTTTGATTATATTTTGAAAATTATTTTACTATTGATCGTTTTATATGTATTCAGTGCATTATTTGGGTATATTCAAAATATAACAATGACAAAAGTCGCTCAAAAAACTGCCTATAACTTAAGAAAAGAATTTAGCGATAAAGTTGATCGATTGCCATTATCATATTTTGATAATGTATCACAGGGAGATGTATTATCAAGAATTACAAATGATATTGATACAATTTCACAATCATTGAATCAAAGTATCTCACAAATTATTTCATCAGTAATGACATTGATTGGAGTTACTGTGATGATGCTTTCTATCAGTTGGCAAATGACAGTATTTGCATTTTGTGTTTTGCCTTTCTCTGGTATTATCATTATGATGATTACAAAACGTTCTCAAAAATATTTTATAAATCAACAAAAATATTTAGGACAATTGAATGGACATGTAGAAGAAATGTATGGTGGACATACTGTTATCAAAGCATTTAATGGAGAAGAAGAGTCCATTGAAACATTCATTGGATATAATGATAATTTATACAAAACAGCTTGGAAAGCCCAGTTCTTAAGCGGATTGATGCAACCAATTACGCTATTTATTGGAAATATTGGTTATGTTGGTGTTTGCTTATTAGGTGGATATTTTGCAATTAAGCAAACAATCAGTATTGGTGATATTCAAGCTTTTATCCAATATGTCAGAAGCTTTAATCAGCCAATTTCTCAAGTAGCACAAATCATGAATGTTGTTCAATCAACAATAGCTGCTGGAGAACGTGTATTTGAGTTCTTAGAAGAAGAAGAAATGCTTCCTGAAACAACAACGCCAGTTGAAATATATGAACCAAATGGTCAAATTGCTATTCATGGAGCTGTGACATTTGATCATGTAAAATTTGGATATTATACGGATAACATTGTCATTAAAGACTTTAGTATGCATATTCACGCAGGACAAAAAGTAGCAATCGTAGGACCAACTGGTGCAGGTAAAACAACAATTGTTAAATTATTAATGCGTTTCTATGAATTAAATTCTGGTTCGATCTTTGTTGATGGTCATAATATTACTGACTATGTAAGAAAAGATTTGCGTTCTTTATTTGGTATGGTATTGCAAGATGCTTGGTTATTTAATGGAACGATTAAAGAAAACCTTAGATTTGGTAATTTAAGTGCTACTGATGAAGAGATTGTGAAAGCGGCAAAAGAAGCAAGAGTCAATTATTTTGTTTCTACCTTAGAACATGGTTATGATACAGAAATTAATGAATCATCAAGTAATGTTTCGCAAGGACAAAAACAATTATTAACGATTGCAAGAGCATTTTTAGCAGATCCTAAGATTTTAATCTTAGATGAAGCGACATCTTCTGTTGATACTAGAACAGAAGTATTAATTCAAGAAGGTATGAATAAACTGATGGAAGGAAGAACAAGTTTTATTATAGCACATCGTCTATCGACAATTCGTGATGCAGATATGATTATGGTGATAAAAGAAGGAGATATTGTTGAGGTAGGTAATCATGAAGAATTACTTGCTAGTAATGGATTCTATGCTTCTTTATATCAATCACAATTTGAAAACTGTGAATAAATAAAAATAGCTCTATTGGATATTGCTAAATATCGATAGAGTTTTTTTGTAATTTATTAATTACGTTGTAGCTGCTGATAGTCTTAGAATTTCTTGATTTGGCACAAAGAAGATATAGTAATCTAAAAAAATATCCCAGTTTTCAAATCTTGAATTGGGATATTTTTATGTCGTGATAGTCTTTATAGAAATACTACATTGCATGATATGAGCACAACATAATTTCTTAAAGGAATGGAGGATTATCAAATAAAGATAAAAATAATTTTTAACAAATTATTTCAATTATTATCATTTAAGAAGATGAAGTTATTTCATAGAAAAATAAGAAAAGAATTATATATTATAAGTTTATAACAAGGGAAACAACTAAGAAGTAAGTTGGAATGTGAATTTACTTTATAAGAGCTTCTATGAGTGCATAATAA
>Ga0153996_1000420_pt1 | contig 19087 bp, 15 predicted proteins | sample TSNC080MetaG_FD_104728 | JGI IMG/M metagenome (GOLD analysis project Ga0153996, IMG submission 104728) | Attine ant fungus gardens microbial communities from North Carolina, USA - TSNC080 MetaG | ecosystem: Host-associated > Fungi > Mycelium > Unclassified | place: USA: North Carolina, Lumber...
ATTTAAATAGGGGCACCGGCCCCTAAAACCCCCGCTTAAGGACTGCTAGTCCTTAAGAATCCAGTGTTCCTTGGCAAACGCTGTGGTGCGGTGCAGCGCGCCGTCGGCGGGCTGCCGCCCGGCTCGGCGCTGCTTTTTAAAAAATTACGCCAGCTACAAGGCTAACATTTGAATAAGCTGTCTTTTCATGGGCGGCATCCTTTCCATTTGCTTTTGCCCGGGCGGGGAATATCATAGCAGGAGTTCTCCCGCCCGAACCTTGGCAAATGGCCCCATGTAAAAAGGCGTACGGGAAGGCGCGGGCCATCCGGCCCGTATACCCTCACGTACGCCACAAAAACAAACCAAACCAGCCGCTTGCGATTTTTGCAAGAATCCGGTATAATATCGGTTGTGGGTGGCAGGCACAGTGATGTGCCAGCTTTGCAAGGGTGTGTTGTTTAACTGTGTCCACCTTTGTAAACCGTCCTTGGTGCTGTTACACCTTGGGCGGCCCCGCGCCCTTTGTTTTTTAAGGGCCATGGTGTAATGATAGCAAATTTTGGTTTGATTGTCAACCAAATATAGATAATAACCACCCCGCCGTCCGCAGACGGCGGGGTGGTTTTCTTGCGGATAGTCCGCTACAGCGAGTTGATAAGCGCGATGACCTGGTTGGGCTCCTGTATGGCGTGGGCCATCATGGACTGGGCGGCCTGGCTAAGGATGCTGTATTTTGTATATTCCATCATTTCCTTGGCCATATCCGCATCCCGGATGCGGCTTTCCGCGTCGGTGAGATTCAGCTCCATCTGCTGCATCCGGTTGATGGTGTGCTCCAGCCGCCTGATGGAGGCGCCCAGCCCGGCACGCATAGCCGACACCTGCTTGGATGCAAGATCCACCAGCTCGTTGGCTCGCCGGGCGCCCTCCTGGGTGAGGATATCGGTATCCGCCAGAGAGCTGCCGCTGCCGGTGTTGCCCAGGTTGGAGGCCCGCACGTCCGCCACCGAAAGGCTCCACTCGTCGGTGCCCTCTCCAACACCGATGCCGGTGCGCTGGAGGGTGGCGGCGGCCCCCTCCAAAACGGAGGAATTTCCGCTGAAATCCAGGCCGACAAGGGAGCCGGAACGCAGCTTGGCCCCGTCCAGACCGGTAAGGATGATATCGCTGCCGTCCTGAAGGGTGAATACCACGTCGCCCCGGCCCTCCAGCCTGGTGGAAATTCTTTCCCCGTTTATCTCCAGGGCGAGGGTGGCGGAGTCCCCGCCGTCGCTGGAGATAACCAGCTTTCCGTCCCCGTCTCCCGCATAGCTGCCGCCAAAGCTCTCCTCCAGAATACCCAGCTGCATGGCGCCGAATTTGCCCTGGTTGGCCTCGTCGCCCCCCAGCAGCTTGAAGCCGTTGAAGGTGGTGGTTCCGGCAATGTGATCCAGCTCCTTCATCAATGCCTGGTATTCGATATTTGCCAGCTCCCGATCCTCATCGGTGAGGGTTCCGTCGGAGGCCATGGCTGCCAGCTCCTTCATCCGCCCCAGAATATTATGGGTCTCGTTGAGGCCACCCTCGGCGGTTTGCAGCATGGATATGGAGCGCTGGCAATTCTCAATCTCCTTGTTCAGCCCCCGGATTTGCGCCCGCATTTTTTCAGACACCCCCAGCCCCGCCGGATCGTCCGCCGCCGAGTTGATGCGGCTGCCCGATGAGAGGCGCTCCATGGCTTTTTGCAGCTTGGTTTGATGCATCCCAAAATTGCGGTTGGCCTTTAAAAACGACATATTGTTGTGAACGCTCATCATAGCGGTATGCCCCCATCTGTTAGTTGATACAAAATCTTCCGTATGTTTATTCGGCCATTGGCATGAAATCTGAAGAACAGCCATAGATATTTTATGTATCCTCTAAAGTTTGGCGGTTTTTATGCCGAATTATAGTGTATAATTCGGCATACGCGCGGACATGGGGAGGCGTGGCTGCAGCCGCGCCTCCCCATACTCTTATTTGGCTTATCCCGGGCTGTTTCCTCCCTGATAGGCAATTTCATTTTTCAGAGGCTTGCCATTGGAGAAGGCGTACAGGTTTTCCATGGTGACCATGGCGATGGCCTGCATAGCCTCCCGGGTAAAGAAGGCCTGATGGGACGTGACCAGAACATTGGGGAAGGAGAGAAGCCGGGCCAGTTCATCGTCCACAATGATTTCATTGGACAAATCCTCGAAGAAAAAGTCCTCCTCCTCCTCGTAGACATCCAGGCCCGCGCCGCCGATTTTCCTGGACTTGAGACCCTCCAGCAGGGCGTCCGTATCCACCAGCGCGCCCCGGGAGGTGTTGATAAGGATGACGCCATCCTTCATCTGCTCCACCCGGTTCCGGTTGATGATGTGATAGGTGTCGGAGGTGAGGGGGCAATGAAGGGAAATAACGTCGGAGGATGTATAAAGCTCCTCCAGGGACACATACTCTACATTCAGCTTCTCATCCGGGCGGGCGTCATAGGCCACCACCCGCATGCCAAAGCCCTGGAGGATTTTTACAAAAAGCTGCCCGATGCGGCCGGTACCGATTATCCCCGCGGTTTTATCCCGGAGATCCACCCCCATCAGGCCGTTGATGGAAAAATTATTGTCCCGGGTTCGGGTATAAGCCCGGTGGGTGCGCCGGTTCACCGACAGCAGCAGAGCGGCGGCGTGCTCCGCCACCGCGGCGGGGGAGTAGTTGGGCACGCGGGCCACCTTGATCCTCCCGGCGGCGGCTTTCAGGTCAACGTTGTTGTAACCGGCGCACCGCAGGGCAATCAGCCCCACCCCCTGGGAGCACAGAAGCTCCACCACCCGGGCGTCTGCCGTGTCGTTAACAAACACGCAGACCGCGTCGTACCCTCCCGCCAAAACGGCGGTATCGGCATTCAGCTTGTGGTCATAGAATTTGAGCGTGTATCCGTACTCCTCCGACAGGGGTTCAAACCAGATCCGATCATAGGGCTTGGTATCATAAAACGCAATTTTCATGGGAAACCTCCATTTGCGCGCCGTTGCGGCGCGGTATAGGCATAGTATGCCCTTTATGTCCCTGAATTTGTATATAAATTAACGAAAATTATAGTAATCATGACCCGGAAAAATTTATATAAAGTGCTTTTTATTTTGCGTTTTTAATGGTATCATTAGGAAAAGCACGCTTGACCGGAAGAAGGAATGAAGGGAGGAGAACGCATGCTAAAAGGGACTCCGGCATCCCACGGCATCGGCATGGGAAAGGCCACTGTCATTCAGCAGAGCAATATTCAGGTGATACAGCGCGCCATCCTGGATATCCCGGGGGAACGGGAACGGTATTCCCGGGCGGCGGATCAGTTTTGCAGCCAGATCGCCAAGGTGGCGGCTGAGGTGAGCAAGAATATCGGCCCGGAAGAAGCGGATATTCTTTCCATGCAGATCGAGATGGTCAGGGATCCCGCGCTGGAAGCCGAGGTGTTCGCCCATATTGAGGAGAAGCGGATAAACGCGGAATACGCCTTTGATTTGGTGTGCGACAAATACATCCGCCTCTTTGGCGACATCGAGGATGAGCTGATGCGCGCCCGGGCCGCGGATTTCCAGGACATCCGGTTCCGGATGCTTGGGATTTTGATGAATTCAAAGACAATAAACCTGGTGGATGTGCCCCGGGGCAGCGTTCTGGTGGCGGAGAATATCTCCCCCAGCCAGGCCGCCATGCTGGAGCAGGGCAAGGTTATGGGCATCGTCACCAGGGCGGGAACCTGGTTTTCCCATATTGCCATTATGGCCCGCGCGATGCAAATTCCCGCCGTGGTGGCGGTGGATGGGCTGTGGAGCCAGGTGAAATCCGGCGCCCATGTGATTGTGGACGGTACAAATGGCCATATCCTGGCCGATTCCACTCCGGAGGAGATTGCCGATTACCGCAAGCGCCGGGGCAGCGAGCGCCGTGCTTACCGAAAGCTGCTGAGCTACCGGGACAGGGAGACGGTTACCGCCGACGGCAAACGGATTACCCTCAACGCCAATCTGGCCCTGCTGTCCGAGCTCAGCACCATCGCGGAAAACAATGTGGACGGCATCGGTATCTTTCGCACCGAATTTTTGTACATGAACCGAAGCACCCTGCCCACGGAGGACGATCAGTTCAAGGCATACAAGCGCGTGGTTCAGGCGCTGGCCGGCAAGCCTGTCATTATCCGCACGGTGGATGTGGGCGGAGATAAGGAAATCCCCCTCATGCAAATCCACCGGGAGATCAACCCCAACCTGGGGCTTCGTGCGGTGCGCTATTGCCTGAGGCGCCCCGATATTTTTAAGACCCAGCTTTCGGCGCTTCTCCGTGCCAGCGCCTTTGGCAACCTTTCCATCCTGGTGCCTATGATTTCCTCCGTGGATGAGATTCGGCAGGTTCGGGCTCTCATCGCCTCCATCATGACCGAGCTGTCCGCGCAGAATATCCCCTATGACAAGAACCTCCCCGTGGGCGCCATGATTGAGATCCCCGCCGCGGCGCTTTGCGCGGAAAGCCTCGCCAGGGAATGTGACTTTTTCAGCTTGGGCACCAGTGATCTCACCCAATACACCCTGGCGGTGGACAGAGGCAACGAGAAGGTGGCGCACCTGTACAACCCCATCCATCCGGCGGTACTGCGGCTGATAAAGCACACGGTGGACAGCGCCCGCGGGGCGGGCATTCCGGTGGCCGTCTGCGGGGAATCCGCCAGCAACTCGATGATGATCCCCCTCCTGATCGGCCTGGGCGTGGACAGTCTCAGCGTCAATGCCAGCACCGTGCTCCGGGTTCGGGAGATCGTCGCCAAATCCTCCCTGGCCTTTTGGCGGGAACAGATTCCCGCAATCCTGAATATGAGCACCGCCGACGAGGTAACCCAATTCGTCCGCGCGGCAAAGCCTCCCCGCCCGGAACGCCCCCATCCCAAGGACGGCGCCGCCCAGCCACAAGGCTAAACGCTTCCGCCGCCCCTATAAAAAAGTAGCGCCGCGCCGGACGGCAGTCCGCCGACGGCGCACCCCGTGGCACAGCGCCAACAGCGTTTGCCAAGGAATACTGGATTCTTAAGGACTAGCAGTCCTTAAGCGGGGGTTTTAGGGGCCGGTGCCCCTATTTAAATATCGTAGATACCTATAAATTACTATAAGATTACGAGAGACAGCTACCCAGGGCTGTGGGGGGTCACGGGGGCCCTCCCCCGTGGGAATTTTGGTTACTTTTGTTCCTCCAAAAGTAACTGCCCGTCGCGGCATGAGCGACATGCCTTCCCGTGGCACAGCGGCACCGCCAAAACGCACAGCAGTAACGCATTACCGCACAGCGGCAAAACGCACCGGCAGCCCCCGACCAAACACAATCGTCAGATGATTTAAAAAAATGCTTAAATGGACAACATTGATTTTACAAACAAACAACCGGGAACCGGCTATCCGCCGGTTCCCGGTTGTTTGTTTTTTCTCTTTTTCGGCAGAGCCGCAACAGTTTTTTAAAAAAAGAAAACCCCGCCGCGCCGTATGTCGCCGAATAGAACCCGTCTTTGAGACAGGTGGGTACCCTCCTAAATAATTCATGCTCCCTTCGTCCGGCGAACCGGGAGGTCTGCAATCCACATTCAGAGATCGGGTTCCCTAATATCTAGTGTTGGATTATATGAAGGCAACATATACGCGAACACAGCAGGGATAACAATTAAAGCCACCGCCGTCAATCAATCCTCGAAGTCGTAAATATCCTCAAGACGGGCCACAAAGAAGTCTCCTACCTTTTTAAATTCTTCTTCATCCTCAATGGCCACTAGGAATTCTTCCCCATCCTCGACGGACACCTTCAGGATAACCAGCTCTCCGCTGTCATCCAGCAGTTGCTCCGGTTCATCGAACACCGGCACCAGAGCCAGATAATTCTGGCCTTCAAAATCAGAGGAGTCCACCATTTCAAACTGGTGCTCGTGTCCGTCCTCATCCACCAAGGTCAGCAGCTCCGCGGACATCTCTATTTCGTTTTCCAGTTCTTCATCCATCATGCGAACCTCCCGCGTTGTTCTGTTATTGCTCCAGGCTGTTTTGTTCCTGCTTTTATTTTATATTAATTTACCCTAGAAGTCAATGGATATCGCAGAGGTGACAGAATTTTACGTTTTCATAATAATACTTATATTTTTTATACATTATTTATTATTTCTATTGACTTTTTCTATTAACGTGGTATAATAGTGGCAGAGGCGGGGATCTAACGTTCCTGCCCAAGAAGAAAGAGGATGCTGTGATTACAGAAAGGCGGTGTTTCCAATGTACAATGAAGATGATCCCATACGGCATGTACAGGGGGGTACAACGTCAGCCCCATCCTTGTGAGTGAAGAATAGCGTCAGTCAGCGCGGCTCTTTTGGAATCTGCCAAATACTTGTGTCAGGGCGATTTTCCATTGAGCGAAGCCTGAAATCTTCGTGATAGAATATCATATGTTATGCACGCAAGGATAAAGTGGCGAGTAGATATTCCCGGATTCATGCAGTTCCAAGCGGCAGCGGTTTCTCGTGGGAGAATGCCGTTTGCGCAGACACTGGGTTTATGTAAGCCCGGTAGTTATTTGAGAAAGAGTGAATCCCATGAAGTAGCGTGGCTATTTCTATATCTGCCTTGTTTTGAATAAAAATTAACCGTACCTGGAGGCTCCGGGTACGGTTTTATTTGTTTGCAAAGGCTTTACAATTTGATGAAGAACCTGTTGTATGGTTGCAAATCACACTTGTTTATTGTATAATGGCAGGTGCAAAAGCAACAATAAACGGATAGGTAATACTACTTTTGTATAACACGCGTTATTTGCCTATTACAATTCCATCCCAAAGATGGTTGCTATGAAAGGACTGTGCGTTTTTGAAAAGATTACTGACGATTTCACTTGCTCTGCTTATGAGCGTAAGCCTGCTTGCCTCCTGTTCCTCCCGGGACGAAGCCTCCTCCGAGGAAGTCCAGGAGTCCCGGGAGGAGTCCTCCTCCGCCCCCGGTGAACGCCCCTCGGTAGGGGAGGCCGCTCTCAACAATGAGAAAATGCCGGAGGGCGACGTTCATCTGATTCAGCTGGAAAATCCAAAGTCCGGCGACACGATTGCCGTCCTGGACACCAGCCTCGGGGAGATCCGCATAGTCCTTTACCCCGAACAAGCCCCCAAAGCGGTGGAGAATTTCTCCACGCTGGCTCAGGACAGCTTTTATAACGGAAAGGTGTTCCATTATGTGGACGCCGGATTCATGATTCAAAGCGGCGCCGTCAATTCAAATGGCACCGGCTCCCGGAGTGTTTTCACCAATGCCGGGGGAGAGCAGGAATTCTTTGAAACTGAGCCCAACTGGGATCTGTGGCATTTTCGCGGAGCTGTGTCCCTGGCGAATACCAACGAGAATTTAAACGGCAGCCAGTTTATTATTGTAAGGGCCGATGATATTTACGGACATACCGCCGAGGAAATGGAGGCGGCTAAATTCCCCCGGAAGGTGATCGACCGGTATAAAGAGGCCGGTGGCGCGCCTCACCGGGACGGTTACAGCACCGTATTCGGCATGGTTTATCAGGGAATGGATGTTGTAGACGCTATTGCCGAGGTGGAGGTGGACGCCAGCGGAATGCCCGTTGAAACCGTCCTCATCAATTCCATTACCATTGAGGTATTGCAGGAGGATGTGGAGCTTGAGGACGCCTCCGGCGAAGCCTCCGATTCCTCCCGGGAGGAATCCTCCGCCGTGGCATAACACAACCAAGGGCAGCCCCCCGGTCAACCGAGGCAAAGCCAACGCTTTGCACAAGGCCTAGCCAGAGGCAGGGCGGAGGATTACATCCCGGCTTTCATTTCCCGGATGTAGCTTTGCAGCGCGGGGGCCGCGTTGCCTCCGTGCTCCTCGATGAGCTTTACGATGGCGCTGCCGACGATGACGCCGTCGGCGGCCTTTGCGTACTTGGCTGCCTGTTCCGGGGTGGCGATACCGAAGCCCACCGCTACGGGGGTGGAGGTCACGGCCTTAATGCTCTCCACCAGGGCGGGGATATCGGTGGTGATTTCGCCCCGCACTCCGGTAACCCCCAGGGAGGACACCAGATAGAGAAAGCCCCGGGCTGTTTGGGCGAGACGGGTGACCCGCTCCCGGGAGGTGGGTGCCACCAGGGTAATGAGGGAGATACCATAGCTGTCAGCCAGCTCCAAAAGCTCGCCCTGCTCCTCAAAGGGGAGGTCGGGGAAGATAAGGCCGGAAACACCGCAGGCGCGGCTCCGGTTCAGGAAGCGGTCATAGCCATAGGCAAAGGCACTGTTGATGTAGCCCATAAAGGCGAGGGGCACCGTTATCCGATCCCGGATGGACTCCAGCATGGCAAAGATGCCGTCCAGGGTGACGCCCTGCTCCAGGGCGCGGAGGCTGGCCCGCTGAATGACCTCGCCCTCGGCAATGGGGTCGGAGAAGGGGATGCCGATTTCAATGAGGTCGGCCCCAGCCTCCTGCATGGCCAGAATATATTCCGCCGTCTTGTCCAGGGACGGATCCCCGGCGGTGAGAAAGGCGATAAAGGCTTTTTTGTTTTGGAAAGCACCGGCGATGTTATTCATAAAGATCCTCCCCCTGATAGCGCGCGATGGCGGCGACGTCCTTATCCCCACGGCCGGACAGGCAGATGAGGATGCTCTGATCCTTTGTCATGGTCTTTGCAAGCTTGATGGCATGGGCCACCGCGTGGGCGGATTCAATGGCGGGGATAATGCCCTCCATCCGGGAGAGGTAGGTGAATGCCTCCACAGCCTCATCGTCGGTGACCGCCACATACTCCGCCCTGCCGGATTCGCCTAGGTGGGCGTGCTCCGGGCCGATGCCGGGATAATCCAGCCCGGCGGAGATGGAATACACCGGCATGATCTGGCCGTATTCATCCTGGCAGAACAGGGATTTCATCCCGTGGAGGATGCCGGTGACCCCCTTGGAAACGGTGGCCGCGTGATAGGGGGTGTCCAGGCCCTTGCCCGCCGCCTCGCAGCCGATGAGGCGCACGGCGGCCTCGGGTATAAAGTGATGGAACACGCCCATGGCGTTGGAGCCGCCGCCCACACAGGCGACCACCGCGTCGGGCAGACTGCCCCGGTCCTCCAGCATCTGGGCCTTGGCCTCCCTGCTGATGACCGCCTGGAAGTCACGGACGATCATGGGGAAGGGATGGGGCCCCATCACCGAACCCAGCACATAATGGGTGTCGGCAATCCGCCGCGTCCACTCCCGCATGGTATCGTTTACCGCGTCCTTCAGCGTCATGGTGCCCGAGGTGACGGTGTGCACCTGCGCTCCCAGCAGCCGCATCCGGTAGACATTCAGCGCCTGGCGGTCGGTGTCCTCCTTGCCCATGAACACCTCGCATTCCAGCCCCATAAGCGCCGCCACGGTGGCGGTGGCCACGCCGTGCTGCCCCGCGCCCGTCTCCGCAATCACCCGGGTTTTGCCCATTTTTTTTGCCAAAAGCACCTGGCCCAGCACGTTGTTGATTTTATGGGAGCCGGTGTGGTTTAAATCCTCCCGCTTGAAATAGATCCCGGGGCCGCCCAAATCCCTGGTCATATTTTCGGCGTAGTAAAGCAGCGAGGGCCGCCCGGCGTAGTTGTTGAGCAAGGCGGTGAGCTCCGCCTGAAACGCCGGATCCTCCTTATAGCGCAGATAGGCTTCTTCCAGCTCGTGTACGGCATTCATAAGGGTTTCCGGCACATACTGCCCGCCGTATATTCCAAAACGACCGTTTTCCATCTAGTGTATCCTCCTTACAAGATTAACAAACGCTTCCATCTGACCGGCGTCCTTCCGGCCGTCCGTTTCCACGCCGGTGCTCACATCCACGCAGTAGGGACGCAGCAGGCGGATGGCAGCTTCCACATTTTCCAGATCCAGCCCCCCTGCCAGGAAGAAGGGGCCGCCTTCGTATTGCTCCAGCACCCGCCAGTCGAAGGCCCGGCCGCTCCCTCCCCGCCGGGGGGTTGCTTTGTCAAATAACAGGTAGTCGGGCCCGGTGGGGAGAATTGGAAGCGCTTCGCCCACCCCCACCGCCTGAATGATCCTGACCGGAATCAGGGCGCGCAGCCGTTCCCGGTATTCTTCGTCCTCGTCCCCGTGGAGCTGTATCAGGCCGATCACCCCTTGGCGGAAAAGCTCCGCCACAAATTCGACCGGTTGGTTTACAAACACGCCCACCGTTTCGATCCGGGGATCCAGCGCCTCCCGCAGGCGCTTTGCCGTCTCCCCGTCAATTTGGCGCTTGCTGTCCGCGAACACAAACCCCGCATAATCGGGCAGGCAGCTGTTGGCATAGGCTGCGTCCTCCGGCCGGCGCAGACCGCATATCTTGATTTTTGTCATTGGGCGTTAACCTCCCCTTAACCGGTTCAGCGCCTGCTTTTTGTCCGGGCTTCGCATCAGCGTTTCCCCGATAAGCACCGCGTCCACGCCGTTTTCCTCCAGCAGGGCCACGTCCTCCCGGGCTGTAATGCCGCTTTCGGATACAAACAATATCCCGGGGGGAACCAGCCTGCGCAGCCGGACGCTGTTTCCGGTGTCCACCTGGAATGTCCGCAGATCCCGGTTGTTCACCCCGATGATTTTGGCCCCGCAGGAAAGGGCCATAGCCACCTCCCCTTCGTCGTGGGCCTCCACCAGGGCGGAGAGGCCCAGGCTGTCCGCCAGCTCCAGGAAGGCCGCCAGCTCCGCCGGAGCCAGCAGCGCGCAGATAAGGAGCACCCCGGCGGCGCCCAGCGCCCGGGCCTGTAGGATTTGGTATTGATCCACCACAAAATCCTTCCGGAGCAGGGGGAGCTCCACCTCCCGGCGGATGTGGGTGAGGAATTCATCCCGCCCTTGAAAGTAATCCGGCTCGGTGAGGATGGAAAGGGCGTCCGCCCCGGCGGCCTCGTAGTCCCTTGCAATGTCCAGGTAGGGAAAATCCTCCGCGATAACCCCCTTGGAGGGAGAGGCTTTTTTTACCTCACAGATAAAGGACATGCCCGGCCTTGCCAGAGCCTTTTCAAAGGCAAAGGGCGGAGCGTTTACAGGCAGCTTTTCTGCCAAGGCTTCCGGAGGACAGGCAGCTTTGTCCTTTTCCACCCTTATCCGGGTGGAGGCGGCAATTTTGTCCAGAATACTCATGCCGCTGCCTTCCGGGACAGGCGGATAAAGTCCCGGAGCTTGGCCAGGGCCTTGCCGCTGTCCAGCAGCTCCTGGGCCAGCCGCACGCACTCCCGCATGGTGATGCTCCCCCCCGCCATATACAGGCAGCAGGCGGCGTTGAGCACCACCGTGTCCCGCTTGGGTCCCTTCTCCCCGGAGAGGATGGCCAGCGCAATATCGGCGTTTTCCTCCGGGGTGCCGCCCACCAGCTCCTCCAGGCTGCACCGCTCCAGCCCGAACTGCTCCGGGGTGATAAAGTAGCTGTTCAGCCGTCCGTCGCACACCTCGCAGATGGTGGAGGTGCCGGTGAGGGTGATCTCGTCCAGGCCGTCGTGGCCGTGAACCACCATGGCGCGTTTCACCCCCAGATTCGCCAGCACCCTGGCCAGCGGCTCCACCAGATTTTCATCATATACCCCCAGCAGCTGGAGGTTGGCCCCCGCCGGGTTTGCCAGCGGGCCTAAAATATTGAAGATGGTGCGGACGCCCAGCTCCCGGCGCACCGGGGCCACATGCTTCATAGCCGCGTGGTACACCTGGGCCAGCATAAAGCAGATGCCGGTTTCCGACAGGATTTTTTCATTCTGCGCCGCCGTGAGGTTGATGTTCACCCCCAGCGCCTCCAGCAGGTCGGCGCTGCCGCACTTGCTGGATACGCTGCGGCCGCCGTGCTTGGCCACCGGCACGCCTCCGGCGGCCACCACCAGGGCTGAGATGGTGGAGATGTTGAAGGTAAACAATTCATCCCCTCCGGTGCCCACAATATCCAGCACATCGGTGGCCGGGTGGAGCTTGGTGCATTTTTCCCGCATAACGGTGGCGCAGGCGGTGATTTCCTCGATGGTCTCCCCCTTGAGGCGCATGGCGGTGAGGAACGCGCCCATCTGGGAATCGGAGGCTCCGCCCTCCATCATTTGCAGCATCACCGCCCGGGTGGTCTCCAGCGAGAGGTGGCGGCCGCTGAGCAGCTGGTAGATTGCCTGTTTAATCATGACGGGTTCCCCCAATTTCCATAAAGTTACGGATAATCCGCCCGCCCTGGGGCGTCAGGATAGATTCCGGGTGAAACTGCAAGCCGTAAACGTCGTAATCCTTGTGCTTAACCCCCATCACCTCGCCGGAATCGTCCTCCGCGATAACCAGAAGCTCGTCGGGCAGGGTGTCCCGGGCGGCGGACAGGGAGTGGTACCGCCCGGCCTCCAGCAGGGGAGGCAGCCCCCGGAAGATGGGGTTGCCGTTGGCGATGTGCACCAGGGATCTTTTGCCGTGAACCAGCTCCCGGGCATAGGTGACGCGCGCGCCCAGCACCTCGCAGATGGCCTGATGCCCCAGGCAGATGCCCAGAATGGGCACCCGGCCCATCATCCGGCGGATCACGTCCTCGCAGATACCGGCGTCAGCCGGCCTGCCCGGCCCCGGTGAGATAATCAGATGGGAGGGGGCCAGCGCCTCCACCTCCCCAGGGGTCATTTCATCGTTTGCAATGACCCGGATGTCGCTTGTGACAGCCCCCGCTATCTGGTAGAGGTTATAGGAAAAGCTGTCGTAGTTGTCGATAAGCAGCACCATGTCTATGCCTCCCTTCCGTATTGCAGGGCGTTCATAACCGCCCGCGCCTTGTTCAGCGTCTCCTGGTATTCCCGCTCCGGGACGCTGTCGGCCACAATGCCGCCTCCGGACTGGACGAATACCTTGCCGTTTTTGGCCACCGCCATCCGAATGCCGATGCACAAATCCATATTGCCGGTGAAGTCGATGTAGCCCATAGCGCCGCCGTAGGCTCCCCGCTTGACCCCCTCCAGGCCGTCGATGATCTGGCAGGCGCGTTTTTTAGGCGCGCCGGAAAGGGTGCCCGCGGGCAGGGTGGCGGCCACGGCGTCCACCGCGTCCATATCCTCCCGGATGGCCCCCGTCACCTTGGAGGCTATGTGGCTCACATGGGAGAACTTCTTCACCTGCCGGTATTCCTCCACCTCCACCGTGGAGAATTTGCTGATTCTGCCCAGGTCATTCCGGCCCAAATCCACCAGCATGTCGTGCTCCGCCCCCTCCTTGGAATCCGCCAGCAGCGCGGCGATGAGCGCCTTGTCCTCCTCCTCGGTTTTTCCCCGGGTGCAGGTTCCCGCCAGGGGGAAGGTGCTCACCACCCCGTCCTTGAGGGAGATGAGGGTTTCGGGGGAGGCCCCGGCGATCTCCATATCACCGAAGTGGAAATACACCATGTAGGGGGAGGGGTTGGTGGTGCGCAGAATGCGGTAGGTTTCCAGCAAATCCCCCTGGAAGGGGGCCTCGTAGCGGTTGGAAAGCACCACCTGAAAGATATCTCCCTCCAGGATATGGGCCTTGGCCTTATCCACCATGGCGCAGTACTGCTCCTTGCTGAAGGCGGAGGTGAAGGCGCCGCAGCTGTTTTCCCGGGGGGGCTCCGGCGGGGTTTCGGAGAGGATCATCCGCTCCATATCCTTCAGGGTGGTGACCCCCTTGATGTAGTTGTTTTCCAGGTCATCGGTGGAGATATTCACCACCAGGTAGATTTTTTGCCGGAAGTGGTCAAAGGCGATGACCTTATCCATGAGCATCAGGTGGAAGTCGTCGAAATCCTCCTTGTCGGCCGCGTTCAGCGTCAGGGTGGGGATGAAGTATTTGACGCAGTCATAGGCGAAGTAGCCCACAAAGCCGCCGGTAAAGGGGGGAAGATAGGGGATGCGGGGGCTCTTGTACCGCCCCAGCATCTCCCGGAGCACCTCCATGGGGCTGCCCTCCCGGACGGTGGGCGCGCCGCCGTTCTGAATGGTGATGGAGCCGTCCCGTCCCCGCACCGTCACGGTGGGGTTGTAGCCCAAAAAGGAATACCGGCCCCAGCTGTCGCTGCCGGTGACGCTCTCCAGTATATAAAACCGGTCGAACCGGCTGCGGATATTCCTCAGAATTTCCACCGAGGTTTTTACGTCCGAGTACATCTCCATGGCGATGGGGATGACGGTGTTGCCCTCCGCCAAAATCTTGGCTTCGTCTAACGCGGGTTTAATCATGATGCATCCTCCTTTAATAAAAAAACAAAACACCCGTCCCTGACAAAATTGTCAAGGACGGGTGAATAAAATCATCCGCGGTGCCACCTTGCTTTGCGGGGAAAGCCCCCGCACTCCTTTGGGAATACCAACATATTCCTTGCAGCTTACGCGTGCAGTACGTCGCAGAGTACTCAAAAGCCAACCGGCTTTTTTTGACTGCGCCCTCGGCGGTCCATTTGATGCGCTGCGTTGTACGGGGTTCTCAGCCCTCCCCGCTCTCTGTAACTGCACGACACACCGTTATCTCCGCTTCAACGGTTTCTTCGAGTGTATTTAATTTTGTCTTATTCTACACTTTCTAAAAGCTGTTGTCAAGGGGGGGAGAAAATATCTGCAAAAAAACCACCCCGCCGTCTGCGGACGGGCACCCCTCCAGGGAGGGGAATGAGAGCTGCACGACTTAAATTCCCCTCCTTGGAGGGGTGGCGCGGAGCGCCGGGGTGGTTGGTGGCGCTGTTGCTCTGGCGGTGGCACTGCGGCATCGCCTGACTAAACACGATAGTCAGATTATTCTATTGGGGCTGAAGGATGGGCAGGGAGAACCAGAAGCGGCTGCCCTGTCCCGGGGTGGATTCCACCCCGTAGGTCACTCCCGGATGCTGCTCCAGCACGCCCTTGACGATGGAAAGGCCCAGGCCGGAGCCCTCCTCCGCCCGTTTGTGCACCTTGTCCACCCGGTAGTACCGGTCCCAGATATGGGGCAGGTCTTCGGGGGAAATGCCCTCGCCGGTATCGGAGACGGCAACGGTGACCCGGCCGTCCTCCACCGTTTGGCTGATTAGTACCCGCTTGTCGGCGCCTGTGTAGGTGACGGCGTTGTTCAGCAGGTTGTATACCACCTGAAGGATGCGATCCGCGTCGGCCATGACCTCCACCTCCGCCTCCTGCTGAAAGAGGATGGTGTAGCCGTCCTGACGGCAGAACCGGTCATACCGGCCGATAATTTCCCGGATTCCGGCGGTAAGGGCGCAGGGAGCCAGCCGAAGCTCCTGGCTGCCCGACTGGATCCGGGATAAATCCAGCAGGTTGTTTACCAGCGAGGTCAGGCGCTTGGCCTCATCAATGATAACCTGCATATTTTCCGGGGTATCCTCCCCGGGCAGATCCCGGATCATCTCGCCGTAGCCGGTGATGAGGGTGAGGGGGGTGCGCAGGTCGTGGGATACGTTGGCAATCAGATCCTGCCGCAGGACTTCGGTTTTTCCCAGCTCCCGGGCGGCGATGTTCAGGGTGTCGGAGAGCTGGGCGATTTCCCGGTAGCCCTCCCCCGAGAAGGTAACGCCGTAGTTGCCCCGGCCCAGCTCCCCCGCGGTGGTGTTCAGCCGCTCAATGGGCCGGGAAATCCTCTTGGAGAGGAGAAGGGCAATGAGCACCGATAAAAGCAGCATAGCGCCGCTGATGTAATAGAGCTGTACCCGCAGGGTTTTTACGGTGGCGGTCACCGGGGAGATGTTGGCGCTGACCATCAGCAGGGACTGGGCCGAGTCCTCCCAGGGCAGCAGCGAGGCGTAGAGGATGCTCTCCTGCTTTTGGCTGCTGTGGAGGCCGGGGGCGTATATACGGCGGACAAAATGATCCTCGTCCGCCAGAACGGTTTCAAAGAGGAGAATTTTTTCCTCCTGGGTCAGCCTGGCCTGAATCCCCTCGGGATAGTTGGCGGACACCAGCCATGTGCCGAAATCCTGAACCCACACCTCCACATACAAATCCTTCCGGGCGGCGACGGTGTCGGACAGAGCGTCCCAGTTGCCCTCCTGAATGTAGGTCATCATAATGTTTGCTTCCCGGCGCACCTCCTCCGTCTTGATGCCCTTGTAGAAGCTGCCCAGCAGCACGGTCTGGAACGTCCACAATATCAGCAGCAGCAGGACGCAAAAGCCCACCAGGTAGGAAAATATCCGCCATTTGATGCTGATTCTGCCCAGCGCTGACTTCACGGGGACGCCTCCCTTCGGGATTATTTCGTGTTTCATTCATCAAACCGGTAGCCTGTCCCCCGCAGGGTGACAATGCGGTCGCTGTAGGCTCCCAGGGATTTCCGCAGCATTTTAATATGGGTGTCCAGAGTGCGGTCATCCCCGAAGAAATCATATCCCCACACCCCGGTGAGAATTTGCTCCCGGCCCAGGGCAATGCCCCGGTTGCGCACCAGATAGGCCAGCAGGTCGTACTCCTTAGGGGATAAGGCCGCCTTTCCGCCGTCCACCTGAACCAGCCGGGCGGTAAAATCCACCTTGAGGCCGCCTGTCTCATAGACATCGTGGGCGGCGGATTCGGCAGAACCCTGGGCGGAGCGCACCCTTTTCATCACCGCGTCAATGCGCATCATCAGCTCCTTGGGGGAGAAGGGCTTCACCACATAATCATCCACCCCGGCCTCAAAGCCGTGGATCCGGTCGTACTCCTCCCCCCGGGCAGACAGCATGATGACAGGCACGTCGCTGGTTTTCCGCAGCTCCTTCACCGCGGAAAAGCCGTCCAGCTCCGGCATCATTACATCCATGACCACAATATCAAACTGGTGGCGGACGCACTGCTCCAGTGCGTCCATGCCGTTCTCCGCCTCCCGGATCTGGTGGCCCTCAAAGGCGGCGTATTTTTTTACAAGCTGGCGGATTTTCTCCTCGTCGTCCACGATCAGGATATGGTACATCCGGCAATCACCTTCCTATCCGTCTGTTTCCCCCTAATTGATTGGGCCCCTGCCGGCGCGGGTTCTCCGCGCCGGCAGGGGAAATATGGTTACATGATGTCCACCTCGCCTTGATGTATTTTGCCGAGCCGGTAAATATTTCAGACAGTAGCCCCCTTTCCGGTCTTTTCATCAGCGGGGAAGGGACTTACAGCTTTTCGCTGTCCACGACCCGCTGCCGGATGGATTCCGGTATCTGCTCGGTGAGGGTGACCTGGAGCTCCAGCTCCGCCCCCTCCCGCTTGATGGTTACGCTAAGCACATCCCCCACCTGATGCTCTGCCAGTATGTTGGTAATATCCGCCAGGGCGCTGATTTCCACGCCGTCCACCCTGCGGATGAGATCCCCCGCCTGTAGGCCGTTTTCGGTATTCACCGCCGCCACATATACCCCCGGCTCGCTTAAGCGGTACCGCATGGCGCTGGCGTCGGTGACCTCCAGCACCGAGATGCCCAGCTGGGGCCGCCCGGAGACATAGCCGTTGCTGATAAGCTCATCCGCCACGGCCTTCACCATATTGGAAGGAATGGCAAACCCAAGGCCCTCTATGTCCATACCGGCGGATTTGGCGTTGACCACGCCCACCAGGTTGCCCTCCGCGTCAAACAGGCCGCCCCCCGAGTTGCCGGGGTTCACCGCCGCCGAGGTTTGCAGCAGGGTCATGGCCTCATTTTCAATTGTCAGCTCCCGATTCTTGGCGCTGATAATGCCGTTGGTGACGGTGCCGCCCAGGGTGCCCAGAGGATTGCCGATGGCTACGGCCACCTGGCCCACCTGCACGTTGTCCGAGTCGGCAAAGGTGACCGGCTGGAGCCCGGTTGCCTCCACCTTGAGGATGGCAAGGTCGGTTTTAGCGTCGGTACCCACCAGATGGGCGGAATACTCGGTGCCATCCTGGGTGCGCACCATAACGCGGGAGGCGCCGTCCACCACATGGTTGTTGGTTACGATGTAGCCGTCCTCGCTGATAATTACGCCGCTGCCGGCCTGCTCGGTGTCATACCGCCCCATAAAGAAGTCCTGCCCCTGTATCTGGGTGGTGATCTCCACCACCGAAGGAGACGCCTTTGCCACCACCGCGGTGATGTCGGTGCCCTCCACCGTGGACGTTACCATGGGGATGGTTGTGGCGGAGGCGGGGGTGTCTTGGCTGGCGGCGGCTTCCACCGACGGGTTATCCTTTAGCAGCCAGTAGGTGGTGCCGCCCCCCGCCGCGCCGGAAACCAAGCACAGAGCCAGCGCCGCCGCCACCCATTTCGGCCCATACTTGTTTTTTGGAGCCGCCTTCCGCTCCTCCTGGGGAGGCTCCGGCGGTGTGCCGCCGGGGGCGCTGCCGTAAGGGTGGGTGTACATCTGCCCGCCCCGGTAATAGACGCTGCGGCCCTCCCCGGAGACAGGCGGTGTGCCGCCGCTGCCGGATGTAGTATAATAATTGTAATCGTTGTTGTCCATTTGATTGCCTCCTTTAAGCTTTATGCTTCTATTATAATTCCTGATATGCTTATAGTGTACAGGTCAAATGTGATGAAAATTTGAAGATGAACGGAACATTTCCTGAAAAGAAAAAAAGCCCGGCAACCCGGACTTTGCCTCTGGCTTGACTTTGTGCCAATCGTTAGCTTTGCCTCGGTTGGCTGGGCGCTGCCCAGACCCGCTTAGGGCCATAATGGCCCCCCCTAAAGGACTAGGAGTGCAAGCACTCCGTCGTAAGACCCGTAAATCAGCAGGGTTGCAACGCCCTGCACAGCCAAAACCCCAATCAAACCGTCCGCTCCCGACATGGGGCCCAAAAACCCCATTCCGGGAGCTGGTTTTGCGCCCGGGTTAGACGTTTGCCCTACAAAAAAGCAGCGCCGCGCCGGGCGGCAGCCCGCCGACGGCGCACCCCGCACCACCGCGCTAACAGCGTTTGCCAAGGAATACTGGATTCTTAAGGACTGGCAGTCCTTAAGCGGGGGTTTTAGGGGCCGGTGCCCCTATTTAAATATCGTAGATACCTATAAACGCCTACAAGATCACCAAAGACAGCTACCCAAAGTGCAGGGGGGTCACGGGGGCCCTCCCCCGTGGGAATTTTGGTTACTTTTGTTCCTCCAAAAGTAACTGCCCGTCGCGGCATGAGCGACATGCCACCCCGTGG
>Ga0153996_1000421_pt1 | contig 19056 bp, 14 predicted proteins | sample TSNC080MetaG_FD_104728 | JGI IMG/M metagenome (GOLD analysis project Ga0153996, IMG submission 104728) | Attine ant fungus gardens microbial communities from North Carolina, USA - TSNC080 MetaG | ecosystem: Host-associated > Fungi > Mycelium > Unclassified | place: USA: North Carolina, Lumber...
AAGCGGGGTGATGGCGTACCGCCGCTACCCAGGATCTCGCCTGCCCTGATGTAGATGAACAATATGTCACTTCAAAGCCTGGCTCGCTCAACACGTGGATTTGGAGTCACTGATCTGCGGGAAACTTTGGAAGCAAGAAGTAGTACATCCAACTCAAAAGTATCACCATTCAAAATGAACAATAAACGGGATCTGCATATCGGATTTGAGATGTAGAAGAAGAGGACGTTTGAAAGTGCAGAGGAATTTGCAAAGAGGATGAAAGAGGTACATGAAGAAGCAGAGGCGGTCCTGAGGAAGAGATGAGAAAATATGCAGATAGAAATAGGAGCAAGCCAGAAAAGTATACGGTATGCAACTGGGTACTTTTAAGCATCAAGGATCTGAAATCCCAGATGCAAAGAAGGTGATCAGAAAAACTAATGGAGTGATTTGTTGGACTTTATCAAGTTAAAAGAATTATCTTGACAAATGTGACTGAATTAGAACTTCTAGAGACAGTAAAAATATATCCAGCAGTTAGTAGAGTACAAAAGTACAAGGATCAAGTAGAAGGGCAGCAAAAAGAATATTCTCTCCCAGTAGTAATTGAAGGAGAAGAAGAATACAAAGTAGAGATAGTATTGAGTAAAAGAGGAAAGGATAGGTATCTGGTGTGATAGAAGAAGTATATGGTAAAAGAAGAAACTAGGAAGCTAAGGGAAAATTTGGGGAACACAAGGGATTTAGTAGAGAAATTTGAAGAAGAATATGGTAAGGGACCCATTGTATGAAAGAATTGCTGGGTATATATGGCAAAAATACTATATGCTTGGGCCAATAAGAGGTTCAATCAGGAATATTGGGAAAGGAACTAAAGGAGATGGAAAGGAGAATGGCAGAAGGAAAAAAGAATGCTGTGCAACTCAGTTGCAATGACTTAGAGAACAGACTCTTTGAGAGTTACAAAGAGAACTTAATGGAGTTCTTTGATTGATTGCTCAACTACTTATATAGTTTTTACTATTTGTCTACATTTACATTGATCTAATCTATAACCACCCAAGAGGTTAGCATATCAACTCCCTTTTATATCATCTTATTTATAACTCTTCTTGTTGTGGTCCTTCCACACTTCATACATTTAACTTTACTTCCTCTTTCTATCTCTGCTCCATTATTTATCCACTTCCATGCTTTAAAACAATTTCCACACCACACATTACTCAGTTGCTCCCCTGAGATAAATCCTTGTCCTTGGTTCTCCTAGGTCTTTATTCTCTTGTACTTGTACCCACTATATTCCACAAATGTTATTTCCTACTTGGTCTTTCAACCCTTTCACTTTGTCCCTTATACCACACCTCATCATCCTACTTGCCAATATTGTCATGACTTGGCAAAATGGCTAAGTTATTATTTATATTTCTTTTCTTTTCTTATTTGGACTTACTACACAAGGAAGTAGTACAGGAAAGTATCACATGTCAATATCATATATCACATGGCAGGTGGTGATGTCACATGATCATGTCACATGAATGGAGTCACATGATGAGTGTGGAAAAGTAGTACACAGATCATGTAGTAGTTGTATAAGTAGTGTACAAAATCTAATGGGAACTCCATTGAGTTCTCCTTGTCAACTTAGACTTGGAGTAGGCTTAAGTTGTCTTGGTTAGAGTCTTACAAATATCTCAAATTTGTTTTGGGGAGTTATCTCCCTTTTTGTTGACATGAAGTCATGAAGACTAAGAGTTTACCCAAGATAGTGAAGATATGAGGATTTTTTTTTAATCAAGGATAGGTTGTTTGTGAGCATGACAGTGTTTCACTGCCCTATTTATGTTACAGAAGACTTCTTAAATACTCTCTAGCTATCATAGTTAGGCTACTACTAGTAGTACAATAAAACATCTGACAAACAATAAACAAAAGAGTCAAATCAAATAACAAAAAAGAAATAAGTTTGATCAAAGAATAAAATGGAGATGAAGATAATAGAGAGAGGATTATTGTTAGAGGAGTGGTGAAAGAGAGTACTTGTCAAGAGAGTTTGTAATGTTGGCAAGCACCTGATCTCTACAACCAGGGAATAGTTTTGGTACTGATGTCTCCATTAGTTAAACCTATGAGAATTATTGTGCAATTGTTCTAGGAATTTGTCAGGGTCATGAGTCTTGTCAATGAGTTCTTCAATATTTTTGTTGATAAGCTAGGTAAGGGAAATTGATTAGTGGTCACATATATGGTAAGGGACCAATTGGAATGCTGCAAAACTTGACTTTGACTATGACCTATCTATTTTTGTCATGACTTGGCAAAATGGCTAAGTTATTATTTATATTTCTTTTCTTTTCTTTTTCTTTTCTTTTATCTTGGACTTACTACACAGAAGGAAGTGCAGGAAAGTATCACATCACAAGTATTACATAGTCACAGTCACATGACAGGAAGTCACAGCATCACATCACATGGTGTCACATGATAAGTCACATGATAGGCATGGGAAAGAAGTGTACAGACCATGTAGTAGTTGTATAAGTAGTATAGAGAATCTAACAGGAACTCTATCGAGTTCTCCTTGTCAAATGCTGATAAAGGAGCAGTTGGCTTAATTCCGGCTTTGGAGTTAGCTAGTCTGACAATTTTTGCTAATACATAGGAGCCTTTCTTCAACTGTCACACTACTACTATAGGTCCAGAGTATCATAGCTTTGTCTTACTGCCAATATCTCTATCTTGTTGTGAGTTTCTAACTAGTACTAATTCACTATTACTGAAATTGAGGTCTTTAATCAGGTTCTTGTGTAATGAAGACATTACGATGTAGTAATGCATTAAATGTCTTAGACTCAGAACATTGGACTTATGGTATGGACAGGACTCTTCAGAGAAATCTTAGACTATTTGTCTTTGTCATGACTTCGCAAAACAGCTAAGTCATTATTTAATATTTCTTTTCTTTTTTTTTCTTTATTACTAGGGTAGAGCATGGGAAAGTATCACATGACCATCACAGAGTCACAAAGGTGTGATAGAAGTCACAGAATGGTCATGTCACACATGGGAGTCACAGGTCATGGTCACAGCATGTGACAAAGAAGTCAGCTGATGGACATGAGGACTGTGGGAGACAAGACACATAGTCACAATAGTAATTGTATATATAGTATAGCAAATCTAACGAGAACTCTATTGAGTTCTCTTTGTCAAATGTTGAACAAAGAGCAGTTGGCTTAATTCTGGCACAGAGTTTGGCTCTCTGACAGTCTTCTATCTTTGGACTGAACTAAATGGAACAACATTGAACTAACCCATTATTAGACAATAACTTGGACTTGACTCAACTTGTCACCCTTGTCACTGATCTGTCACCTAACTAGTCACTTAGAGTTACAAGTAGTGTTACCACATTGTAACAACTGTCACATACCTAGTTAGGATAAATATAGACCAGAAAGAGAAGGAAATGGCAAGTTCTCTCTTTCTGTATTTCCTTTGTAAAATCTACATTGAGGAATTGGTACTCTTACTGTCTTTGGACATCTCAAGGGTGCTACTCAAAGTCTCATTGACATCTCTCCTCTGATATAACTTCACTAAAAACCTTAACCAGACCCTCTAACAAGGAATGTGAAGATATCAAGTGTTAGATATAGGCTTCAAGTTAAATGTACTCAATTGTGAGGTCTAGAGTCTTAACAAAAGGTGTTACTATTGTCCAGCAATATTCCACCCTCTCTGCAGCTTTAACAAGTGATTCACAAATATTAAAATATCATTGTTCAATAGGACCATTGGCTCAAGAATTATAAGATGAGATCCAGATGTGATTAATGCAATATTGCTTTGACAAATACTCCACAGCCTGAACAAATGCTGGACTATAGTTGGTAACAATTTCCTCAATGGCTCTCTATTGGTATAGAATGTCTTTGAAAACAAATGAGCCAATTATATGACTATTTTTGTGGCACAACATATACTATTCTAGATATGAGGAAAGTGAACAGCATGCATGAATGATATAGTGATACCCATTGGACTTTGGCATAAACATTGTGTCAATGTATACTTTTTGAAAGAGGAAAAGGGATACTAGGACCATAGGAAGTATGTATAAGTATTGCATTGACCAAACTTGATACTCATAACATGTTTTCAGATACCAGCAGATATCATCATCAAAGTAGGGCTACCAAAATCATTCAAGGATCTAGGTATAAGTAGTGAATATGCCCTTGTGGCTGAGTTTGTCATGAGCTTGCCTTAGTAAGTCTAACTGCTTTTTTTCATTAACCACTAGCTTATGCTTTGCTCTAGAATCCTTCTTCTATAACTGTCTATTAGCAACAAAGAAACCTAAGGCTTTTCTGATTAATACTTTCAGTTCTTTAGCCTTTATCCTATCTCTCTGCAACAGATTCATTAAGAAATCCATTATCTTCTTTAACTCAGTATTGTAAGACTTTAGCCAAGGTGACTTAAATTTACTCCAAGTCTAAGTTGATAAAGAGAACTTGATGGAGTTCTCATTTAATTCTGTATACTACTTATACAGCTACTACATAGTCTATGCACTACTTTCCCATGGTTCTCATGTGACTTAGTCATGTGATGTCACCTGACTGTGACTTGTGACCTTTGTGACACTTGGTCACATAATACTTTCTTGTGCTCCATTCTTGTGTAGTAAGCTCAGAAAAGAATAGAAATATAAATAATAACTTAGCTATTTTGCCAAGTCATGACAAGTATCCTTTGCTTTTGCTCTGTTAGATTGAGGGATTGGTGTGTTTGGGTGAGGAGTAGATGATAGGTAGACAGTTGCTGCTGGTTTGTGGTGGGTAGATAAAGTATTTTCCAGATGTAACATATTGAACTCTTTATTCAGGAACTCAATTGCATATGTGTTTGTATATACCATCCATTGAGATATGTCTAGATAGCTTGAGTTTGTGCAAAGTGTTGTTGATGCCATGGTGTTTTTGTAGAGAAATAAATTTGCAAGATCAATCTACTCTTTATAGTTGTCACAAATGGCCACTTACTGATTGTAATTGGTGAATTTGATATTCAAAAGGCTCAAAAAAGTGAAGTTAGACAAATAGCAAGAGATGTTGTTAAGTCTGAAGTCTAATCCTCAGACAGAAAGTCCTTATATATAGAAAAGTGATGATCTGTACACTAGAACAGGCCATTATATGCTACTATCTATTGTTCTACATATAGTAGTGCCTTTGTGCTCAAAATAGCAATAACTTAACTATATGGAGGCTGTCTTTTGTTCTAATTAAAGGCAGATGACTATCTATGGGTAATTAGTTAATGTTCATGTGCAAACATTGAGGTCTTTATATCTCCACTAATATTAATCACCTTGGGATTGTTTAAGGCTCATTCTGAGAGTTATAAAGAGGGCCTTTAGTAAGCCTAGAAACAAAGCATCAATCATGGTAGTTTCCAAGATATCAGCAATTTAATAAACGGTAACATAGTGGTTACCTGTTGATCTGCTTAATATCTCAGCCAATACTAATTGCCTCAAGATATGACAGGTAACAATTGAAAGGTCTTCTCAAGAGCTTTCTGTAGTAGTTGAGACTGTGAGAATTGTTGAATAATTGATAGAGATATGACTGAATAAAGCTTGTGACAATAGTCCTTCTCAATAGGGTCCTTAGGAGCTCAGGGGCATTAAGATAAGCCATCTGGGCCATGACCATGCCTAGGAACATGATGAAGTTAGAAATAAAAGAAAAGAATGGCAGATATCCAATGATTGATCAGTGTGTTAGGTTGAATATCTGGATTGTTAGTCATTCCCTTAATATATTTTGTATCGACTTCAACTACTAAATTTTTACCCCAATTATCCAGATCCAACAGTTCTTCAATGCATGAAAAAGACCAAAAAGCTTGAGTTTTGCCTGTGAGTACCTGCTCTCTCTTTCTGATAATGTTATTAACCCAAATTGTAAGAGATAGTGCTTGGTATCAACCCCAATTTGAGAAAGAATATATCCAACAGCAATAGAGGATGTATCCACAGCAAGTATGACTTTGTGTCTACTTGCATAGTTGATCACATGAATTGCAGGTAAGTTTTTTGCTAATGTCTTAAGTTTCTTCATAGCCTCTAACTCTTGTTTTCCAAAGGTAAACTCTATGTCCTTTTGAGTGAGATGAACCAGTGGATGGGCAATCATAGCATAGTCTTTGATAAATATCCAGATAGCCCCAACTGTCCCAAGAAAACCTTGAACTTCTCAAGTGATTTACAAATTGGCCAGTCCACTATTTTCTGAATACAAGCTGTATCTGGAAGGCATCTTTCATAAGTACAGAGGTGACCAACAACATCAGCAAAAGGTACCTCCTGCATATTGAACTCATTGGAGGATTTGGTAGACATTTTGGAAGTATTCCCAGGTAAAACAACAGATACTAGGATTTTCAGAAAGAGTTTCAAACAAGTTTGTAGCGACTTAGCCTGAGACAACTTAATCACCCTCCAAGTTTGAGTTGACAAGAAGAACTTGATGGAGTTCCCATTTGATTTTCTATACTATATATACAAGCTACTATTGTGGCTATGTACTTTACCTCTCACAGTCCTTATGTTGCTCATCATATGACTACCCTGTCATATGTTGTGACCATGACCTGTGACATGACCATTTCTGTGACTGGTGTCACATTTGTGACATTGTGATAGTAACATAACTCCTTTCCCATGCTTCACCTTTATAGTAGTAATTTAACTAAATAAAAGAAAAAGGAAATAGAAAATAAAAAAAATGACTTAGCCATTTTGCCAAGTCATAACAAAGTTAGGGCCTATTTTGTATTATATGGGGGGCCCTTTGACTGGAACATTATTGACAAATAGAACAACAACATCAGAAATTTCATCCTGCAGTAAAAATATAAGATCTCCATGCTGGATCTGCATTAAGTTGGTATAATCCATAGGAATAGATATTAGACAAAGGGTGCCAAGAGGAGGAAGGTAATAAGATCCTGGGACCATAGATCTAATACACATTGATCAAACTCAACTATTAGATCAAAAATACCATAGTATCCTTGTGCTCTAAATGACTCAGTGTATTGTTCTACCATAGGAGAGAGGCCTACATCCTTGATGACAACTAGATTTAGAGATTGGAGGTTATGCACAAGACAAAGTGATTTTCTATCTTTCTTCAAGACACAGAACCAGTGAGAATGATAAGAAGAATTGGATGGTTTATAAACACCAGCTGCAATCTTTGACTTAATGATTTCTATAACATAAGAAAAGATTCTTGGGGATATTAGTATGTTTTTGAGGCTCCATGGTATGTGCTTAACTGTGGATATTATTACCAGATCAAAGTAATCTGATGAAAACTTCCCTTTTTTATCCTTTGTCTAGGCAAATGCAAACTCTTGGAGTTTAATAAGATAATGTGCCAGTTTTTCTTCCTCTGGCCACAGAAACTAATCTTGATTTATGTTAATGGCCAACTTAGATTCAAGGGTATATTATAACCTAGGAGTAAAGTCAAGTGGATGGAAAGAAAATAAAGGAAAAGTTTCAAGGGGGTTTGAGGGAATATAGCAGATAATTCAGAAGTCTTCTAGCAGGGTAGTGGCAACTAGTTTGACTCAGTGAGCAACTTTTTTATAAGCAAACAATGAGACTTGATCTAAGAAAAATACTTGAATAGAGATTTCATAAATTTCTTTTGGGTATGTAAGTGATTCAAATAGAACTGAAGTGAAGGCAATTGGTGATAGTATGAAACAGGAAAGAGGCTTGATAGAAATTTGCAATATGTTGTTTGGTTTGGGAATTTCATGAGGGATATACTAATTTGAGCTAATGATTTTATCTCCTTGACAGGTAGTCAAATCCTCAATTATTAAAAACCTAAGGTAGCAGATACATTAAAAGAGGAGCAATTATGAGACTAGATTAGATTGGTAATAACTGCCTGTGAGTTTGGATCAACCAGTGTGATGTATGAGTCCCCATTTGAAAAGTAGCAAGTGTTGGTCTGGGCAAGGGTAAGGAAAGGTCATTTAAGTAGCATCTTATAGAAAGTGTTGCTAATAACCTATACTTGAAGATAGAAGTCACAGTTTCCAATAGTGACTCTGTCACAAACTTCATTCAGTCATATCTCCATCAATTCTTCAATGATTCCCATGGTTTTAAAGGCTATAGAAAGCCCTCAAAAAGACCTTTCAATCAATGCCAGTCATATCTTGAAACAATCAGTATTGGCTAAGATATTAAGCAGATCAATAGGTAACTACCATGTTACCATTTATTAAATTGCTAATATCTCAGAAACCACCATGATCAATGCTTTGGTTCTAGGCTCATTCTGAGCCTAGAATAACCTCAAGGTGATTAATACTAGTGGAGATATGAAGGCCTCAATATTTGCACATGAACTTCATCAATTACCCATAGATAGTCATCTGTCCTTTTCTTAGAACAAAGAATAGCCTCCATAAGGTTAAGTTATCACTATATTAAGCAAAAAGGCACTACTATATATAGAACAATAGGTAGTAGCATGTGATGATCTGATTTTGTATATAAGGACTTCCTGTCTAAGAATTAGACCTCAAACTTATGTTATGAGAGCCCCCAAAAGGAAATAACTTCCCACACTTTTAAATAGTTAATCCACAATCTCAAGACATATAACAGGATAAAAATATAAATAGTATGAGAAACTTAAGTAAGCCATATCATATGATTAGGTCAAGTGATTGTAGAACATTCTAGAGGAACATGTGACCATAAGACTTTTGTGCACAGACCATATAAAAGTAGTATAAGTAGTGTACATAATACAATGGGGAACTCTATTAAGTTCTTTCTGAACATTCATCTAGGATGAACTCTAAGTCTTCATGATTCAACGTTAACATAAGAACTCAATACCCAATGATGATCTCATACCTCACAACCTCACCACCTACTTATTTCCTTATCTTTCTCACTAGTGAGCACAGCATTCACAAGTATCTTGGATAGTGGGCCCTAGCTATAAAAGGGACTTCTCAGTTAGTTAGGGATTGAGGGAGGAGACTAGATACCAAGTCCAGGTATTTTGTTCAAGTCCAGATTTTATAACTAGACATTGTTCTTTATTTCTTTCTCTGTATAAGCTCCATGCTGTACTCTATTGTGAGTAGTACATATAAGGGATTGGTGGTTATTCTTTAGGAAGCCACTTAGCTTAGGAGTCCTCTTCTTAGAGGCAATTGTTTACCAATTTGATTAGGGTAGTAGTCAGTAAGGCAATAGGACTCTAGACAAGTGAAGATTTTGCACCTTATTGGACATAGCCTTAAGTAGTTACCCTAGAAGAAGAAATCTTGCCAATAAGCTCCAAGTACAAATTATTACCATTACTATCACCACTACCCTATGACAAAATGTCTCAACAACAATAACAACAACAACCACAGTAACAAGGGGAACCCTTTGTAGTGCCTGCCCCTTGCCAACTACCACCTAGCAGAGAGGAACAACTTCTCTTTATCATTGCTAACCTGTAGCAGTAGGTCAATACTATGCTCCTCCAACAGTAAGGGAGCAGAGTAGAGGTCACAAGACCTCTGATATTTGGTGAAAAGATAGAAGAAGTGAGCACATTCATCAATGTAACTTGCCTATATTTGAGTATAATAATGAATAGGGAGACAGCAATAACCCAAATTGCCTAGGTGTTGTCATATGTACAGGGAGAAGTGGCAGCGGCATAGAAGGACAACCTGTTGGATAAGCTGGCCAAGAGAGAGTCAGAGGTTGAGACAATGGAGAGGTTGTTTACAAAAATAAAGAATAAGTTTGGAGAAACAACAGAAGAAGAGAGAAAGAGACTTGAATGGGGCCATTCAAAGAAAGCTAGCAGAGGCAGAAAACCTACCAACCACTATTGGAGAGTGGCAAGAGAGGATGGTAAGATTAGATAGAAATCAGAGACAAAATAGGGCAGAAGAGAGGTTGCTTGCAGTATGCCCAGGGGTAAATGCACAGCCAAGAGGAGGGGAATATGTGTAAGAAAGCTAAACTCCAAGCCAGTGTTACACCGTTAGAGAATTTTCTGTGGAAAAGTAGCATAAAATAAAAGTTATAACCCTGGGTTTCACTATTGGAACCCACTCTAGAGACCTTCTATAAGCCCCAGACATAATCTAGACCCAAAATTGGGTACTTCTCTTAGGTAGTGACTAAGTTGCCACATGCTAGAATAGCATATACCTCGGGAGGCAAGACTAATGAGCTAGCATCAGGTTTCTTAGATACAGACTATCAATGTTGAAACTCTAGAAATCAGAGGCTTAGAGATCTCTTTGGAATGTGAGATAATTTTGATCTAGAGCAGACTTAGACTAATATAACATCAAGACAGCAGATCAAAAGTCTATCAGTGACTAGTGATCCCATCACTGCTGGACTCAGTGAAGAAATAGATACACTGCCAAATGATGATTGTATTGCTGATGCTCGGACACACTGTCATATGTTTTTAGACTATATTCAGAGTAGAAGGAAGCCAGTTCAGGGTTCAGGAAACGATGGGCAGGAGTGAAGTATAGAGGTGGAGCAGGATCACATGGTCATGTCCGGGAGGTATGGAGGACAGGAAGGTAATGGCTGTCATAGCCACATGGTAGTGTCATAAAGGAGAGACATGGGGGAGAGTGGTAGAATGGAGAGTTTCCTTTTCTATTTCTTTTTAATTGAGTCTCTAACATTTGTAAGATTATAATATATTTCTTAGAGTGGAGATTGAGAGGAAAGAGCCTCCTTGGCCCTTGCCTTCATCTCAGAAGCTCTTGAGGTTGTAAATGCAATTCTCTTGAGTTTGTAAGGGGTGATCTTGGTGAGAGGTTGAGTTGGTGAATGTTTTCTATCATATACCCTATTCTTTCTGAAGCCAAGACACAGCGGTCGCTCAGGTAACCTTCTATGGAATAGCAGGCCTGAAAAGCCTAGCTAATCATTGACTCAGGTCATATCACACCCATAAGGTTTGGTGTGAGGGTGCAGATAAGGGCTTGATTGAGTGTGGTAAGGCCCATGAGTGGTTTATTGACTATTCTACTAGTAAGCTTGTTACGGTGTGTAAAGGTGGACACCTTAGGGACACCATGCAAGGCAGATCTAGATTGAACTCACCATCATTTTGACTATTTTTACATTACAGATAAGCTGTGCTTTATATTTTAATTTCTTTCTGATATCCCCACTTCTTCTTTCTCCCCACGAATCCTTTAGCACACAATTGGGAACTGTTACTGCCCCCTTTCTACTTGCTAGTCACAGCTAATTGCCCTTTTGCCCCTTTCACTAGAATAAAGCCAACTACTCTTTGTTCAGCAATTGACAAAGAGAACTCAATAGAGTCCTTGTTAGATTTGCTATACTATATATACAATTACTGTTATGACTATGCGTCTTGTCTCCCACAGTCCTTATGTCTATCAGCTGACTTCTTTGTCATATGTTGTGACTATGACTGTTGTCACACCTTTGTGACTCTGTGACTTGTTATGTGATATTTCCCATGCTCCACCTTAGTAATAAAAGAAAAGAAAAGAAAAAGAAAAGAAATATTAAATAATAACTTAGCCATTTTGCCAAGTCATGACAATATGGAGGAGGATTGTGTGGAGGGAGAGGAGAACAGATTACATAGAGAGCAGAAAACAACAGTGGGGGATATTGGGGACCAAGTGTGCCTAGTCAAAGTCAAATGGGTCCAAGGAGAGACCCAAATGCAATAGAAGTAGATAGAGGAAAGAGAGGGGATAGAACATGCTATGTGTATGGAAAATAGGGCTATATAGCCAAAAATTGCTAGGAGAAATAGAGAAAGAAAGGACAAGTAGTAGAGATGCTGTAAGAGTTAGCAAAAGACAATGGAAGACAGTAAGCTCTCAACTGGCCTGTCAGTATCTAAAGTCCGATGACCAGAATTAAGCCAACTGTCTCTTTGTTCAGAGTTTGACAAAGAGAACTCAATGGAGTTCTTGCTTAATTCTCTACTACTTATACATTTTACTACTGTGGCTATGTACTTGCTCTCCCATGGTCCTCATGTTACTCTAGTCATGTGATACTCTGTGACTGTGACTTGTGACACAACCATCTGTGACCATCCATCACACCATTGTGATATTGTGACAAAGTCACATGATACTTTCCTGTGCTCTATCTTGTAGTTGTAAGTCCAATAAGAAAAGAAGAGAAAAGAAAAGAAATATAAATAATGACTTAGCTGTTTTGCCAAGTCATAACATGGCCTCTAACAATTTTTATAGTGTATTGCACCCAGAAAAATTGGGCAATAAAATAAATTCCACCAATACCACTGAGAAAGTAAGAGATATGTAGTGCACACTATGGCTGCTAAGAGAAGTTTGGATGAAGGTAGGACTAGAGAAACTGGAGAGTCACAAGGGAGTGGTAGTAAAAGCATTGTTAGATAGTAGTACAACAGGCCTATTCATGGATATAACCTTTGCCAAGGAAAAAGGATTTAAAATGGAGAAGTTAAGAAACCCTCTCTTAGTAAGAAATGTAGATGAAACAGTAAATGTGGGAGGAGCAATAATATACCAGGTAGAGTGCAACATGTTCTTCAAGGGGCATGTAGAGAGAGTGAGGATGGATGTATGTAACTTGGGTAAAACAGAGGTGATACTGGGCATACCATGGCTAGCAGTGCTATCACGCCAAACAGCTGTTTAGGCAATAAAAGTGATATTTTTTACCATAATAACAAGAATAACCAGCTCAAGAGACAAGTTTGGCCCCCCAGAGATGTTTCTTAGATGCCTAGTTGTGGACTTGAGCATACTACTTGAGTAGTAGAGTAGTAGCTGTGACTATTATTACAGAGACCTCATAAGAATTGTCTAGAGAATTTCATAACAGATCTATAACAGAACTCTACTCTCAAGTGCTCTCGAGAGCAGAAAGGACCTTAGAAGATTGTTTTTTATAAAGATGATGTCATATCTTGGCAGCAGTCACTTATTTATAATATCTAGGTTACCATTAGATTAGAGCCACCATTGCTAATGGCTAATTATAGCAAGAACTAGCAAGACGAGTCCTCTCAGAGACTGTATCACAAACCTAACAGAAGAAAACTGAGGCTTGAAGATGTGATGAGGTATAGAGAAGTAGTAGAAGGACTAGAGAGATCAGGCAGAGAGGTCAGATAGAGAGATAGAAGAAAAGGTGTTTGATAAAGACAACGTGCTTGAGAGAAAGACAACTCAAGATTGCTGCCTCTTTCTATGGCCCAGAAAAAGGCTTGAGAGCCATCTATTGTTTAGAGAAGAACCCTAGGAGTAGGATTAGAGGAGTAGGAAGTGGTAGCCAAGTGATCTAGAGAGGTGCTATCTTATTATCTTGCTCTTACTATCTTTGGGAATTTGGAAGTTTTCTTTGTTTCTTTTCTTTTGTTGTATCATTGCTTTGTAATCCTAATAAATACTCTAGGGCACAGAAGGGACACAAGAATACACTTTTCCCCATCATCCCTTCCTCTGTTGCTCTAGAGCTAAAAGGCTATTTGAGTGATTTGAGGTTTTTCTTTTGTGTCTGCTTTATGAAAACTCTATAAAACTTCTCTCAAAGGGATACTCAAGCCTCAACGGACTCAGGCATTTGCTTATGCTAGGAGCTAATCACTCGCTATGTGTTTTTGGAGTAGACTTCCAGTTATACAGTTAGCTAAAGTAGAGCTTGCATGATGACACAGAAGTTCTAGGTAGATCTACTGTATTGATGGTGAGCCAGGCTACTAGACTAGGTAAGGGCAGTAATGTCATGGCACAAGATGAATGCATGCCTTAGGGATCCTATTATAGTGAGAGTTCACTCGAGTGGATACTAAAAACATTTCTTTTTTTCTTAGGTTTCTATTTAATATGTTTTGGTTATTCTTTGGACATTTACCTTCAGTAAGCTCTCTATTATTTGATTTATCTCCCCAGTACCTACTTGTTTAGTACACAATTGTGAAGTAGTTTGGAGATTTTGCCTCTCTGATCTCACTTTTACCTTTGTTTTGTGATCAAACCTATTGATTTCTATCAGTGCATAACCCAGAAATAGATTAGGAAAAAGGGGAGATTAAGATGATGTGGTAAAAGGGGCAAAAGAGATGCTTGCTATGACAAGTAAGTAGAAGAGATGATGACAGTTCTCAATTGCATACTAAAGGGTTTGTGGAAAGAAGAAGGAAGTAAGGGTATCAGAAAGAAATTAAAAAGTAGAAGTGCAGCTTATCTGTAATATAAAAATAGATGAAATGATTGGGAGCTCAATCTAGATCTGCCTTGCATGGTGTTCCTAAGGTGTCTACCTTTATACACTGTAACAAGCTTACTAGTAGAATAGTCAATAAACCACTCATGGGCCTTACTACACTTAATCAAGTCCTTATCCATATCCCCACACCAAACCTTATGGGTGTGATATGATCTGAGTCAATGATTAGCTAAGCTTTTTGGGCCTGCTACTCTATAAAAGGTTGTCTGAGTGACTGCTACATCTTGTCTTAAGAAAGAGTAGGGTATATAGCAGGAAACATTTACCAACTCAACCTCTCACCAAGATCATCCCTTACACACTCAAGAGAATTGTATTTACAATGTCAAGAGCTTCTGAGATGAAGGCAAGGGCCAAGGAGGCTCTCTTGTTCAATCTCTACTCTGAGAAATATATTAGGATATTACAAATGTTGGAGACTCAATTAAAAAGAAATAGAAGAAGAAATCCTTCATTCTACCACTCTCCCTCATATCCCTTCTCTAGGACACCACTATGTGGCCACGACAGCTGTCACCTCCCTATCCTTTATACCTCTAAACATGACCATGTGATCCTGCTCTACCTCCATACTCTACCCCTGTCCATTATTCCCCAAACCCCAAACCAGCTTCCTTCTACTCTGAATATAGTCTAGAAACATATAACAGTATGTCTGAGCATTAGCGATACAATTGTTATCTAGTAGCACATCCATTTCTTGACTGAGTCCAGCAGTGATGGGATCACTAGTCACTGATAGACTTTTGATCTGTTATCTTAGTGTCATATTAGTCTAAGTCTGCTCTAGATTGAAATTATCTTGCATTCCAAGAATATTCCTAAGCCTCTAACTTCTAGAGCTTCAACATTAATAGTCTGTATCTGAGAAACCTGATGCTAGCTCATTACTCTTGTCTCCTGAGATATATGCTATTCTAGCATATGGCAGCTTGGCCACTACCTAGTAGAAGTACCCAATCTTGGGTCTAGATTATGTCTGGGGCTTGTAGAAGGTCTTTAGAGTAGGTTCCAATAGCGAAATCCAGGGGTATAAAGTGTATTCCATGCTACATTTCCACAGAAAATTCTCTAGTGGCATAATACTGGGAGGTATAAAGTACAGGAAGGTGACAGCTGTCATGGCCACATGGTGGTGTCCCAGAGGAGCAACACAAGAGAGAGTAGTAGAATGAAGGATTTTCTATTTCTATTTCTTTTCAATTGAGTCTCCAACATTTGTATTATTCTAATATATTTCTCAGAGTGGAGATTGATGGAGAGAGCCTCCTTGGCCCTTGTCTTCATCTCAGAAGCTCTTGAGGTTGTAAATGCAATTCTCTTAAGTGTGTAAGGGGTGATCTTGGTAAGAGGTTGAGTTAGTGGCTATTTTATACCATATACTCCATTCTTTCAAGAGACAAAATGTAGCAGTCACTTGGACAACCTTCTATGAAGTAGCAGGCCCAAAAAGCCTAGCTAATCATTGACTCAGATCATATCACACCCATAAGGTTTAGTGTGGGGGTGTGGATAAGGACTTGATTAAGTATAGTAAGGCCTATGAGTGGTTTACTGACTATTCTACTAGTGAGCTTGTTATGATGTGTAAAGGTAAACACCTTAGGGACACCATGCAAGGTAGATCTAGATTGAACTCATCATCATTTTATCTATTTTTATATTACAGATAAGCTATGCTTTTCATTTTAATTTCTTTCTGATATCCCCACTTCCTCCTTCTCCCCACAAACCCTTTAGCACATGATTGAGGACTGTTACTACCCTTTTCTCTTGCCTGTCATAGTAAAACCCTCTTTTTTCCCTTTCATCATTGCTTTGTAATCTTAATAAAATACTCTAGGACACAAAAGGGAACTCAAGCATTATACCCCTATCATTATCTCTTTCTGTTGCTCTAGAGCTTAATAGCTATTTGAGTGACTAAGTCTCATTTTTCTTGAGTGTTCCTCTTTACTTTCTAAAAACTACCAAAACCCTCCCTTGAATGGGAATTTAAGCCCCAATGGACTTGGGCATTTGCTTATACTAGGAGTTAACTACCCACTATATGTTTTTGGGGTAGGCTTCCAGTTATAGAGTCAGCTGAAGAAGAGCCTACTGTTATGAACATCAAGTGGGACTACAATTATTATCAGCTATAGTCTGATAATGAGTAGCTAGTAGACGAGATGTTAGCAATACTAGATGAGGACATTACTATACAGTAATGCATTGAATGTCTAAGGACTCCAAGGGACAATGGACTCACAGAATAGACAGGACTCTTCAGAGAAATCTTAGACTATTCTCTTTCTAATCTTTGAACTTGTGCTAAATGGGATAATATCGGACTAACCCATTATTAGACACTGACTCAACTTGTTACCTTCATTGCTTCTGTCACTGGATTGTCACTTAACTAGTCACCCATAGTTACAACTAGTGTTACCACATTGTAACATAGTCACAATACCTAGTTAGGATAAATACAGACCAGAAAGAGAAGGGAACGGCAAGTTCTCTCTTTCTGTATTTCCTTTGCAAAACTTTACTCTGAGGAATCAGTACTCTTACCTGTCTTAGGAAAATCTCAAGAGTGCTACTCAAAGTCTCATTGACATCTCTCCTCTGATATAACTTCACTGAAAACCTTAACTGGATCCTTTAACAAGGAGCATGAAGATATCAAGTATTAGATATAGGCTTTAAGTTGAAATACATATTCAACTATAAGGTCTAGAGTCTTAACACCTACACAACGGCACAGGAGTTCTAGGTAGATCTGCTATATTGATGGCAAGCTAGACTACTAGACTAGGTAAAGGCAGTAGTGTCATGATGCAAACACATATCTTAGAAATCCTATTACAGTGAGACTAACCTCGAGTAGATTCATAAAAACTTTATTATCATCTCTTTTGGTTATTCAAGTCTTTCTCCTCTATTCCTTCCTTTTTAAGCTCTCTTTGTTATTTGATCATCTCCCCAGTACTTACTTGTTTAGTATACAATTGTGAAACATCTCAGAGATTCTTTTACTTTTATTTGTTGTTACTTTTGTATTGTGATCAATTTCCCTTTGATCCCCATCACTGATGGGGAGAGTATTGTCAACAAAATGTATGGATGGAAAGTGGAGACCTATGACCTTCATCTCAAAATTGTTAAACACTACAGAACAAAATTATGAGATCCATGACAAGGAGATATCAGCAGTCATTAGATGTTTAGAGACATAGAGGCATTACCTGGAGGGTGCTGTTACACCGCTAGAGAATTTTCTATGGAAATGTAGCATGGGATAAAAATTATAACCCTAGATTTCACTATTGGAACCCACTCTAGAGAACTTCTACAAGCCCCAGACATAATCTAGACCCAAGATTGGATCCTTCTATTAGGTAGTGGCCAAGCTGTCACATGCCAGAAAAGCATATACCTTGGGAGGCAAGACTGATGAGCTAGCATCAGGTTTCTCAGAGACAGACTATCAATGTTGATACTTTAGAACTCAGATGTTAAAGGATATCTCTGGAATGCGACAGAATTTTAATCTAAAGCAGACTTGGACTAATATGATACCAAGACGACAGATCAAAAGTCTATCAGTGACTAGTGATCCTATCACTGCTAGACTTAGTCAAGAAGTAGATGTGCTATAGAGCAACAGGAATATCGATTACCTTTGTATGCACTTGCACGTTGAAAGAGACAAAAGGGATGTTGACTGTGACAAGCAAATAGAAAAGGCAGTGACAGCTCCCAATTGCATGCTAAAGGGTTTGTGGAGAGAAGGAGAAAGTGGGGGTATCAGAAAGAAATTAAAAAGTGAATACGCAGCTTATTTGGAATCTAAATATAGAAGGAATGACGGGAGCTCAATCTAGATTCTATCCGCATGGTGTCCCTAAGGTGTCCACCTTTACACACCGTAACAAGCTCACTAGTAGAATAGTCAGTAAACCACTCATGGGCCTTACCACACTCAATCAAGCTCTCATCCGCACCCCCACACCAAACCTTATGGGTGTGATACGATCTGAGTCGATGATTAGCCAGGCTTTTCAGGCCTGCTACCCCATAGAAGGTTGTCCGAGCGACCGCTGCGCCTTGTCTCATGAAAGAGTAGGGTATATGGTAGAAAACATTCACCAACTCAACCTCTCACCAAGGTCACCTCTTACACACTCAAGAGAATTGCATTTACAACCTCAAGAGCTTCTGAGATGAAGGCAAGGGCCAAGAAGGCTGTCTCCATCAATCTCCACTCTGAGAAATATATTAGAATATTACAAATGTTAGGGACTTAATTAAAAAGAAATAAAAAAGGAAACTCTCCATTCTACCACTCTCCCTCATGTCTCTCCTCTATGACACTACCATGCGGCTATGACAGCCGTTATCTTCCTGTCCTCCATACCTCCCGGACATGACCATGTGATCCTGCTCCACCTCCATACTTCACTCCTGCCCATCGCTCCCTGAACCCCGAACCGGCTTCCTTCTACTCCGAATACAGTCTAGAAACACACGACAGTGTGTCCTAGCATCAGCGATACGATTGTCGTCCGGCGGCGCGTCCGTTTCTTGACCGAGTCCAGCAGTGATGGGATCACTAGTCACTGATAGACTTTTGATCTGCCGCCTTGATGTCATATTAGTCTAAGTCTGCTCTAGATTGAAATTATCTCACATTCCAAGGATATCTCTGAGCCTTTGATTTCTAGAGC
>Ga0153996_1000423_pt1 | contig 18958 bp, 13 predicted proteins | sample TSNC080MetaG_FD_104728 | JGI IMG/M metagenome (GOLD analysis project Ga0153996, IMG submission 104728) | Attine ant fungus gardens microbial communities from North Carolina, USA - TSNC080 MetaG | ecosystem: Host-associated > Fungi > Mycelium > Unclassified | place: USA: North Carolina, Lumber...
CGCCCGCATCCAGCGCCGCGCCCGCATCCAGCGCCGCGTCTGCGTCCGCATCCGAGCCCGCGTCCAGCGCCGCGCCCGCCGCCCAGGATACGGTTCGCCTGATTATGGCCACCGGGGGAACCTCCGGCACCTATTATCCCTTCGGCGGCGCACTGGCACAGGCAATCGACGCCGGTACCGGCTATATCCGGGTGAATGTCAACGCCACCGGCGCATCCGCCGAAAATGTCCAGCAGATTGGCGGCGGCCTGGCCGATTTGGCCATTGTCCAAAACGACGTAATGGATTACGCCTATAACGCCACCAATACCTGGACCGGCGACGCCGTTACCGGCATGTCCACACTGATGTCCCTTTATCCCGAGGTATGCCAGCTGATCGTGTCCGCCGATTCCGGCATTAACAGCGTGGCCGACCTTGCGGGCAAGCGGGTTTCCACCGGCGACATCGGCTCCGGCGTGGAGGCCAACGCCACCCAAATCCTTGAGGCTTACGGACTGACTGTTGCCGACATCTCCCAGGAGCATTTGAGCTTCGCCGCTTCCGCCGACGCGATGAAGGACAAAACCATCGACGCGTTCTTCGCCACCTCCGGAACCCCCAACACGGCGGTTATGGATCTGCAGACCTCCCGCGATATAAAAGTAATCAATCTGGACGACGACAAGATTGATTCCTTGATCGCCAAATATCCCTTTTATGCCAAGGTGACCCTTTCCAGCGACGACTACTCCTTCCTTGCCGAGCCGGTGAATACCGTTGCCGTTCAGGCTACGCTGATCGCCAGCCCCGAAATGGATGAGCAGGTGGCTTATGACATTGTCAAGGCCATAATCGAAGGTAAGGACGCCATCACCGCCGCCCATGCCAAGGGCGCGTATATCAGCGCGGAATACGCCATTCAGGGCGTCAGCGTCGCTTTCCACCCGGGCGCGGAAAAATATTTCAAGGAAATAGGCGTGCTGTAAGGCATATTGGGCATGGACAAACATTTGCGGCAAAAGAATTTTATTTCTAGGTATAAGCGGCTGTTGGCGGCAAGCGCGGTTCTGGCCGCGCTTGCCGCAGCCGTTTTTCTTGTTTTCGGCTGGGAGGGTCAATACCTGCTGCTTAGCAATGACCGGACCGGAGAAATTTTATTCTGTGCTCCGGCAGGCGACGGAGTGGAATTTTCAGTTTCCTACACCCATTCGGTGAATAAAAGCCCGGTGACCGAGTATTATCAAATTCTGGACTCGCGGATATACCTGACGGCCCTGCGCTATAAAACCTTCGGGGCGGGCATGCCCACAGAGCCGGAGGAGGCCCAAACCCTCCGCTACGAGAAAGATGACATGATAATCGAGGGTTTTGCGCGGCCAATGCCTTACCTGTGCTATTCCATCGGCCGCATTGCCGGGCACGCGCTGCATTGGCGGGAGCAGGCCATTCCCCTGGACACCCTGGACGCGCCGGGCCAGCCGGTATTGTTTTCGGTTATCAATTATCCGCGCCTTTTGCGGTTATTCCATATTTATCCCGACACCGGGCAGTTGCGGCCCGCATAAGCAGAGGAGGTCTTATTCCATATGAAGCAGGATGAAAAGCGACCGAAAAATGAGGCGGACGGCCTTGACGATGGGGCAAGAGAACCCCTGGACACTCCCGCAAGCGGGGAACCGCCTGTAACCGACGAAACCGGCGAGGTGTCTGCGGCTTTCGCCCAGCCCGCGGTAAGCGAAGAGGAAATGCAGCGCATTATGGCGCAATACGACAAGGAGTCCAACACCCGTGAGTTCAAGGGTGTTCCCAAGCAGATTGTGCGCTGGATGTGCATAGCGCTAACGGTGTATGTGGTAATCGTCAATACGGTATGGCTTCTGTCCCCGCAGATACAACGGGCTTCCTTTGTGGCGCTTATCATATTTTTCGGCTTTATGTTATATCCGGCCCGAAAGGGCGACGCGCAGAGGGCAAATTATATACCATGGTATGATGTCCTGCTGGCCTTTACAGGTTTGGCGGCGTATTTCTATTATGTAATTAATTTCAGGACAATTGTCGGGCAGATGGGCCTTTACACCACCCGGGATTTTATAATGGCCGTTATCGGCATCGCGGTGCTTTTTGAATGCTGCCGCCGTGTGGTGGGAATCCCCCTGATGATTGTGGTGGCGGTCTTCATCAGCTACGCCTATTTCGGCAAGTATATCCCCGGTGATTTTGGCCATGCCGGATACAGCCTGCAACGCATCTTCAACTTTTTGTTTTATACCACAGAGGGCGTCATCGGCACGCCAATCAGCGTTTGCGCCACCTTTATATTTATATTTATCCTCTTTGGCTCTTTTCTGGAAAAAACGGGCATCGGCGCGTTTTTCATTGATATCGCCAACTCCATCGCGGGCAAGGCGGTGGGCGGCCCGGCCAAGGTAGCGGTCATCTCCTCGGCGTTGCAGGGTACAATATCCGGCAGCTCCGTGGCCAATACCGTCAGCACGGGCTCCTTTACCATTCCCATGATGAAGCGGATGGGTTATCAGCCGCATTTTGCCGGCGCGGTGGAAGCCGCCGCCTCCACAGGGGGCCAGTTGATGCCGCCGATTATGGGGGCCGCCGCCTTTCTGATGGCGGAAATGACCGGAATTTCATACTCCCGTATCATTTTGGCCGCGGTTATCCCGGCTATCCTTTATTTCACCAGCATATTTGTGGCCGTGCATTTTGAGGCCTGCAAGCTGGGCCTGCGGGGCATGCCGTCGGCGGAGATTCCACATTTTGGCAAGCTCATGCGGGAAAAAGGGCAGCTGCTGCTGGCGGTATTCGCCATCGTCTTTTTCCTCTCTACCGGTTACACCACCACCCGTGCGGCGCTTTATGCCATCATCGTGGCAATCGTTGTCAGCATGTTCCGCAAGGATACGCGCCTTACAGTGGGCTCCTTCCTTGAAGCGCTGGAAAACGGCGCCCGCAACAGCATCGGTGTGGCCGTGGCCTGCGCAATGGCCGGGATGATTGTGGGCGTTGTGACCATGACGGGTCTTGGCCTGACCTTTGCCGGATCACTGCAAAAAATAGCCGCCACAATTGGGTCACCGACGCTGCGCCTCCTGGTGGCATTGTTCTTTTGCATGATCGCCTCCATTATCCTGGGCATGGGTGTGCCCACTACTGCAAACTATGTAATCATGGCCACCGTTACCGCGCCAATTGTGGTACAGATGGGGATCCCGGTTTTAGCCGCGCACATGTTTGTATTTTATTTTGGCATCATTGCCGACATCACCCCTCCGGTGGCTCTGGCTGCCTATGCCGGGTCGGCCATTGCCAAAAGCGACCCCATGAAAACGGGGCTTACAGCCAGTCGGCTGGGGATTGCGGCCTTTATTGTGCCCTATGTGTTTGCGCTGAATCCCCAAATGCTCTTTCTCAATCCCTTGATCGCCCCCTCTGATCCCTTGTATTACCAAACTTTCGCCAATCCGCTTTCAATGATACAGGTTGCGGTTTCGGCTTTTGCGGGCGTCGTGGGCATTGCGGCCGCCTTGTCCGGCTATGTATCCGGGAAGCTCTATTGGTGGGAGCGGCTGCTCTCCCTGGCGGGCGGCCTTTTGCTGATTATTCCCGGCACGGTTTCGGATTTAACCGGAATTGCCATAATTGGCGTCATTTTCACGCTGCACATCCTGCGTTACAAGCGCTTGGCGCAAAAATAAAAGAAGCTGCCTGTCGTGTTTAATCTGGCGGTGCCGCTGTGCCACGGGGTGGCATGTCGCTCATGCCGCGACGGGCAGTTACTTTTGAAGGAACAAAAGTAACCAAAATTTCCACGGGGGAGGGCCCCCGTGACCCCCCTGCACTTTGGGTAGCCTGATTCCTTGGCTAGCTTTTGACGAAATAAAGCAATGCAAATAATGTCAGATTATACTAATTAGTACAAAACAAAAAAACGCATAACCAAGAGGAAAACCGCCTAAACACTTTGTTTAGGCGGTTTTCCTCTTGGTGGGGATAGAGGGGCTCGAACCCACGACCTCACGGATGTGAACCGTGCACTCTGACCAGCTGAGCTATATCCCCTTAAACCAGCCTTTTCATTATAAACGCTTGTCTGTAAAAAAGCAATAGTTTTTTTGCTGGAATGTCATTTTTTATCGTAAGAGCTACATGCCGGATGCGCAGGGAATCGGTAAAGCGCCCGGAGCCAAGCCTGAAACAGCCGGACTCTGGGCGCTATTTAGGTATAAGCAGCGCTAATTAAATTTAGTCGCAGCAGCCACCGCCGCCACAGTTGTTGCCGCAGCCGCAGCCACTGTTATTGCCGAATCCGTTTCCACAGCAGCAGCAGATAAGAATCAGGATGATGATAATGCAGCAGCAATTGTTGTTTCCAAACATGGTGTGTACCTCCTTTTTTTGGTTTCAGACTATACTATGTGGCAGAAAGGAAAAGGGTTACAGATGGAGGCCTGCCGGAGAACCGCTGGAAATTCTTATATTCACACCATGGAATAGCCATCCAATTCCCAGTCAATATTATTACTGGCACGGTAAGATTAATATTGTCACAAACCTGCTGCATATATGTTAATACTATCCTTATTTTGCGCACGCGCGGCAAGGATGGCTGGGGGCTCAACTCTCCGGGAGAAAGGAAAATTTCTATGTTCAGATTCAGCGGATTTACACAAAAAGCCAACAACGCAATTAACGTGGCAATGAATCAAGCCACCTTGATGGGCCACACCTATATCGGCAGCGAGCATTTGATTCTTGGCATGCTGGATGAAGGCAGCGGCATCGCCTACGCGGTGCTCAGTCAGAAAAGGGTCACCTTTGAGGCTTACAAAAACCGCATTATTGCCTCCATCGGCAAGGGAGCCGGCACCCATCTCACCCCTGAGGATTTTACGCCCAGGTGTAAAAAAGCCCTGGAAATGTCTATCATCAAGGCAAGGATGCTGGGGCAAAGCTATGTGGGCACCGAGCATATCCTCATGGTGCTCGCTAAGGAAAACGACAGCCTTGGCATCAGGGTTCTTACGGAGATGGGCGTGGAACCGGGGGCGATGGTAAACGGCATGATGGATTCCATCAGCTCCGAGCTCACCGAAAGCTGCGCGTCTGACCGCGGCGGCACCCGGGGCAATGTGCTCAAGCAGCCCCCCCGCCAGCCCTCCGTCCGCCGCACCGTTACCCTGGACAAATATGGGATTGACCTCACCGAGCAAGCCCGGCAAGGCCTGCTGGATCCTGTAATCGGCCGGGATAAGGAGGTGCAGCGGGTCATTGAGATACTTTCCCGCCGCACAAAGAACAACCCCTGCCTCATTGGGGAGGCGGGGGTTGGAAAAACCGCTATTGTAGAGGGACTGGCTCAAAAAATCGTCTCCGGTGACGTGCCTGAAATCCTGCTGGGGAAACGCGTTATGACCCTGGATTTGCCCTCGGTGGTAGCAGGCGCCAAGTACCGGGGCGATTTCGAGGATCGGATCAAAAACATCCTTGCCGAGGTGGTGGCCAACCGGGAGGTTATCCTTTTCATTGACGAGCTTCACACCATCATCGGCGCGGGCGCGGCGGAAGGCGCCATTGACGCCGCCAATATCCTGAAGCCCCAGCTTGCCCGGGGCGAAATACAGCTCATCGGCGCCACAACCGTCAGTGAATTCCGCAAGCATATCGAACGGGATTCCGCTTTGGAACGCCGCTTCCAAAGCATTACCGTGGCGCAGCCCGACGAGAAGGACGCCATTGCCATCCTCCGGGGCCTCAAGGAGCGTTATGAGAGCCACCACAATATTGAGATCAAGGACGACGCCCTGGTGGCCGCCGTCACCCTGTCCGCCAAGTATATTCCCGATCGCTATCTCCCCGACAAGGCCATCGACCTGATCGACGAGGCCGCCTCCCGGGTGCGGCTGCGCGCCTTAAGCGCCCCCGAGGATGTAAGCGAGCTGGAGCGCCGCCTGGGTGAATTTCAGGAGGAGAAGGAGGACGCCATCAATTCCCAGGACTTTGAGCTGGCAGCCTCTATCCGTGACCGGGAAAAAACCATCCGGAGCCGCATCCGCGAGCTGAAGGGCGAGTCCGGCCTCACAGCCGCCGCCTGTATCCAATGCGTCACCCGCGCCGACGTGGCCCAGCTTGTTTCCTCCGTCACCGGCATCGAGATAGAGGGCCTCAACGAGGAGCAGGGTAAAAAGCTGATGGGGCTGGAGAAAAGCCTGCACAAGCGGGTGGTGGGTCAACGGCAGGCGGTCTCCGCGGTGGCCGGGGCCATCCGCCGCAGCAAGGTGGGGCTTAAGGATCCCCAGCGTCCCATCGGCTCCTTTATCTTCCTGGGGCCTACCGGTGTGGGGAAAACCGAGCTTTGCCTCGCCCTGGCGGAGGCCCTGTTCGCCAAAAAGGACGCCCTTATCCGCCTGGATATGTCCGAGTATATGGAAAAGCACACTGTGGCCAGGCTCGTCGGCGCGCCTCCCGGCTATGTGGGCTATGAGGAGGGGGGACAGCTCACCGAGAAGGTGCGCCGCAAGCCCTACGCCGTTATCCTCTTTGACGAAATTGAAAAGGCCCACCCAGATGTGTGGGGAATTCTCCTCCAGATACTGGAGGACGGCATCCTTACCGACTCCCAGGGCCGCACCGTCAGCTTCAAAAATTCCGTCATCATCCTCACCTCCAATGTGGGGGCCCGGCATATCACCGACCGCCGCAGCCTGGGATTTTCCGATTTAAAGGCTACCGGCAGCTCTGAAAACAACGAGATCAAGCGGGACGTCATGGCCGAGCTCCGCCAGCTCTTTCGCCCTGAGCTCCTCAACCGCATTGACGAGATTATCGTGTTCAACAAGCTGGGGCAGGAGGATATCCGCGAAATTGCCCTCCGGATGTTTGACCAGCTGGCCCACAAGGCGTCCGACATCGGCATCACCCTGGAATTTACCGACTCGGCTGTCTCCCGGATCTCCCAGGAGGGCTTCGACATCATCTACGGCGCCCGCCCCCTCCGCCGCGCCGTGCAGCAAAAGATCGAGGATAAGCTGGCCGACGAAATCCTCCAGGGTCAGGTGAAATCCGGTGAGAAGCTGGTATGCGACTACAACGAGGAGTTTGTGTTTCTAAAGGCTTGAAAGCTTTTTCAGCAAAAAAGGGCCGCCCACTCGCAACCGGAGTGGGCGGCCCTGTACGTCTAATTAATGTTAATTAGGCGGGCTGAACATTAACAGCGCGCAGCTTGCGGCTGTCTTTAGGATCAGTCTCGGTGTCAAAGGTAACCTTCTGGCCCTCTTCCAAGGATTTGTAGCCCTCGCCAACAATAGCGGAAAAATGAACGAATACATCGCCCTCGCCGTTGTCGTTGGAGATAAAGCCAAAGCCCTTCTCGGAATTAAACCATTTCACAGTGCCGTTGTTCATACTTGCAGCCTCCAAAAAAATATTATTATATTCCCGTACGAAAGAAATCACATGTTTTCGTAAACCATCGTCCAAACAATGACTTACAAAAACATGTGAGACAGTTGGTACTTTAAGAATACTTGTACAGTATAGCACCCATTTCCCCATTTGTCAAGGGCCATTTTTTACCTTTTCTAACAAATTGAGCGCCGGGCAAAGCGTCCGGCGCCCTATCGTAAAATAAATGAATAAAGGGGCATATTAATAAGAATTCACTCCGTGTACCGACCGGAGACGCAGATCATGCGAAACCGGATGGTGTCCTCGGTGGTGGTGTACTCGTCGGCGGAAACACTGGTGAAATAGCCCTCATCCCGCAGAGCCTCCACAAATTGTCCGTAACCCTCCCGGGTCAGGGCCGTTCCGTCTATGATGAGATTTTTGCGCTGGTATTCAAACTTATCCACCGTCACGTCGTCGTTGATCCCCTCAAAGACGGCGGCAAAGGTGTCCGCCTCATGGACGGGAATCAGCTCGAAATTGATATAGGCGGCGGTTACCGCTCCAGCAAATTTAACCAGCATCTGGACATTTTCCCTGCGGTTCACTATATCGGCAAAGCCCACCGATTCCTGGGAAAATACCGACCTCACCAGCTTGCTTTGGAGGAAAAGGCTGCTACTGGCCACCCTCCCCGCCAGCAAAACCGACGTGAGCAAAATACCGGCAGCCAGGGTAACGGCTGTAATAATTTGTAAGTGCATTGCTTTTTTCATAAAAACCACGACCTTCAGTATATCACGATGGCTTGTCGAATTTTAGCAAAACAAGGCGAATCCCACCCCTAAAACTCCCCCAGGTGGTACAGGATGGCCGACAATGCGCAGATGGGCGCGGTTTCGCAGCGCAGAATCCGGTTTCCCAGGGACGCCAGCCCCACCCCCGCGGCTACCGCCGCCTCCGCTTCCTTGGCGGAAAAGCCTCCCTCACTCCCCACCATCAGGGCAATGCTCTGGGAGTGTCCGTTCAGTTGGCTGTGAAGGGGGACTGTGCTTTCCTCGTAAAAAAGCAGGGCAAGCTGGGAACGCTTCATATCCTCCAGCGCCTCGGCAAATCCCACCATGGGCAGAACCCGGGGCACCCGGCCCCGGCCCGACTGCTTTGCGGCTTCACAGGCAATCTTCTGGAGGCGAACGGTCTTTTTTTCCATGCTTCGGGCAAGCGGGCGGGAGATGCACCTGGCGGTGACCACCGGAACGATCTCCGCCACCCCCAGCTCGGTGGCCTTCTGCACAATGAACTCCAGCTTATCCCCCTTGGGCAGGGCCTGGTAAAGGCGCAGGGAGCAGGCGACCTCGCTCCGGCTGGGGGCGCTTTCCGCTACCGCCACCTCCACCGAGGCGCTGTCCGCCCGGAGGATGCTGCACCGGTAATCGGTGCCCCGCATGTCGCAAAGGGTCAGCTCCTCCCCCTCCCGCATCCGCAGGGAGCCCGCTATGTGGCGGGCGTCCTCCCCGTAAATAACCGCCGTTTCCCCGGGAATGTAGTCAATGAAAAATCTCGGCATACCGTATCTCCCTTGTGATTTCTTGAGCGGACTTTCCCCCGGCGGTTACCCCGGCGTACAGGCCATGGCCACCCAGCCCCCGGCGGTTTTGCGGCTGGTCACGGTGAACCCCCCGGCCTCCAGCGCCGCCGCCACCTCATCCTCCCGGGTGTCTATAATGCCGGATACGATGAACACGCCGCCCCGGCGGAGGAGCCGGGGAACGTCGGGGACAAAGCCGATGATGACGTCGGCGACAATGTTGGCAACCACAATGTCATAAGCGCCGCTCACCTGCCCGGCCAGGCTGCCGCAGTGGAAGCTGGCCCGGTTCTCCACTCCGTTGCGCCGGGCGTTTTCCTCCGAGGTTCGCACCGCCACCTGGTCGATATCCACCCCCACGGCGCTCCCTGCCCCCAGCAGCAAAGAGGCTATGGCCAGAATCCCGCTGCCGCAGCCGATGTCCAGCACCTGCATCCCCTGCCGCAGGCTTTCCCCCAGCAGCTCCAGGCAGAGCCGGGTGGATTCATGGGTTCCGGTGCCGAAGGCCATGCCCGGATCCATCCGGAGCACCACCTCGCCGGGGACGGCGTCGTAGTCCTCCCAGGAGGGGCAGACGGTGAGCGGGCCTGCCGCCAGGGGGTGGTAATATTGCTTCCAGGTTTCCGCCCAGTCCTCCTCCTTCACATTCTCCAGCGAGTAGGAAAGCCTGCCCCACTCCCCGTGGGTGTCCAATTCCTTCAGCCGCTCCAGCCCCTCCTTCACCAGCCGGAGCCCTTCGGCCCCTTGCTGGTTTTGGGCCAGGTATACGGTCAGGGTAGTCTCCGTATGCCGCAGAGCCATCAGCTCATCCTCGATATAGTCCCAGTGGCCGCTTTTTCCCGCCAGAAATTCCTCAAAGTCCGCCGCGTCCCGGACAGCGTATCCGCCCACGCCCAGCTCCAGCAGCAGAGCGCCCACCGGCTCCACCCCTAAGGTCGTTGTATATACGTTAACCTGCAAATACTCCATATATTCCGTTTCCCCCTGATCCCTTTCCGAAAACAGGCAGGGCCTTTTCTTCCGATTTTGGGAGAAAAGGCCCATACCCTTCGTTGTATTTTAACGCCAAAGCCCTATTTGTAGTACATCACCGCGCCCTTGAACATGTCCATATATCCCGTTTCGGGAATATTTTTATAAATACCCGGCGACCAGCGCTCATTATGGCCCATCTTGCCCAAAATCCTGCCGTCCGGCGAGGTGATGGCCTCGATGGCATAGGCGGAGTTGTTGGGATTATACCGCACATCCTGGGTGGGATTTCCCTGTAGATCCACATACTGGGCGGCGATCTGCCCGTTTTCGGCAAGTCTGCGGATCAGGGCCTCCTCCGCCACAAAGCGGCCCTCCCCATGGGAGACAGGGATGGTGTAGATATCCCCCGTCCGCATAAAGCTCAGCCAGGGCGACTTGTTGGAGGAGATACGGGTGTGAACCATCCCGGCCTGGTGGCGGCCAATGGTATTGTAGGTCAGGGTGGGGCTGTCGGGCCCCGGGGCGCGAAGCTCCCCGAAGGGCAGCAGGCCCAGCTTCACCAGCGCCTGGAAGCCGTTGCAGATACCACAGACCAGCCCGTCCCGCTCCTCCAGCAGGCGGTTCAGCGACTGGGATACCCGGGGGCTGCGGAGGAGCGCCGTGATAAACTTGGCCGAGCCGTCGGGCTCGTCACCGCCGGAAAATCCGCCGGGGATAGCCAGAATCTGGGAGCTGTCCAGCAACGCGCTCAATTCATCCGCCGACTGCGCGATTCCCTCGGAGGTCAGGTTGCGCACCACCAGCACCTGCGCCTTGGCCCCCGCCCGCTGGAAGGCCATGGCGGTGTCATACTCGCAGTTGGTGCCGGGAAACACAGGGATAACCACCCTGGGAATCGCCACACTGGTGGCGGCCGCCCTCTGTCCGCAGGGCTGCTTGGGGGCGTGATAGGTGAAGGTTTCCACCGGGCCCTCCTGGGGGGTGCGCGCCGGAAATACCGGCTCCAGCGTCCCCTCCCACGCGCTTTGAATCTCCTCCAGGTCTATCCGTTCGCCGTCCTGGTGAATGGCGTAATCAGGGATGGTAAAGCCCAGAATCAGGTCGTCCAGCTGGGGCAGCGGATGGGCGGATTCCACCAAAAAGCTGCCGTACCCGGGCAGGGTATCCAGGCGGCGCTTCGCCTCAAAGCCCACCCGGTTGCCGAAGCACATCTGGGCCACGGCGGCGGCGGTGCCGCCCGCCCCCAGAGCCCAGGCGGATAGGACGCCCTTTTCGCTGATAAACTGCTCCATCAGGTCAAAGACGATGCGGGTGTCGTCAAAATCAGGGAGCCCGTTTTCATCGGTACCCGCCTTTAATAAATAGACAATATTTCCCGGCCCCTTAAATTCATTGGAGATTATATTATCCGTAACCGCCACGCCCACCGCAAAGCTCACAAGGGTGGGAGGGACATGGAGCTCCTCAAAGCTGCCGGACATGGAGTCCTTGCCGCCGATAGCCGCCAGCTGGAGCTGGAGCTGTGCCTCCAGCGCGCCTAAAAGCGCGGCCGCCGGCTTGCCCCAGCGGGCGGGATCCTCCCCCAGCCGCTCAAAGTATTCCTGGAAGGTGAGCCAGCATTTTCTCCGGGTTCCCCCGGCCGCGATGATTTTTGCCACCGAATGAACCACCGCGTACATGGCCCCGTGGTAGGGGCTCTCACTGGACAGCACCGGGTCAAAGCCCCAGGCCATGAGGCTGCTGCTGTCCGCCTCGCCGCCCAGCACGGGAAATTTGGCCGCCATGACGGCGGAGGGGGTTGCCTGATATCTGCCGCCGAAGGGCAGCAGAACCGAATTTGCCCCAATGGTGGAATCGAACCGCTCCACAAGGCCCTTCTGGGAACAGAACTCCAGGCTGCCCATCAAAGCCTTGAGGCTTTCCCCGGTGATGGGGGTGGCGTCCCGGGGGGCAGTCTCCGCCGGGGGAAGCACCGCCCTGACTTGCTTCGGCGCGCCGTTGGAGTTTAAAAACTCCCGGGACAGGCTGACAATGGTGTTGCCCTTCCAGTGCATCACCAGGCGGGGATCGCCGGTGATGGAGGCGACGACGGTCGCCTCCAGGTTCTCCTCCCCCGCAAGCGCTATAAACGCGCCGACGTTTTCGGGGCTCACCACCACCGACATCCGCTCCTGGCTTTCACTGATGGCAAGCTCGGTGCCGTCCAGGCCCTCATATTTTTTAGGTACCTTATCCAAATTGATGGTTATGCCGTCCGCCAGCTCCCCGATGGACACCGCCACCCCGCCCGCGCCAAAGTCGTTGCAGCGCTTTATGAGGGTGGTGGCCGCCGGATTGCGGAACAGGCGCTGGAGCTTCCGCTCCTCGGGGGCGTTTCCCTTTTGCACCTGTGCCCCGCAGCTCTCCAGAGACTGGGCGTCATGGGATTTGCTGGAGCCGGTAGCCCCGCCGCAGCCGTCCCGTCCGGTGCGCCCCCCCAGGAGGATCACCAAATCCCCGTCCCGGGGCTGTTCCCGAACCACGTTGGCTGCCGGAGCCGCTCCGATAACCGCTCCGATTTCCATCCGCTTCGCCACATACCCGGGGTGGTAAATTTCATTTACAAGGCCGGTGGCAAGCCCGATCTGGTTGCCGTAGGAGGAGTAGCCCGCCGCCGCCGTCTGCACAAGCTTCCGCTGGGGCAGCTTTCCGGGCCGTGTTTCGCTGGTCTTTTCCAGCGGATCCCCCGCGCCGGTGACCCGCATGGCCTGATACACGTAGCTCCGCCCCGACAGGGGATCCCGGATAGCGCCCCCCAGGCAGGTGGCCGCGCCGCCGAAGGGCTCGATTTCGGTGGGATGGTTGTGGGTTTCGTTTTTAAACATAAGCAGCCAGTCCTCCGGCTGCCTGTCCACCTGGATGGATACGTTGACGGAGCAGGCGTTGATCTCCTCCGATTCGTCCAGCCGGTTGAGAAGCCCCTGCCGCCGCAGCTCCTTTGCGCCGATGGTGGCCATATCCATCAGGGTGACGGGCTTTACCCTGTCCCGGTAATGGATATCCCGCAGGGTCAGGTATTTTTCGTAGCTCTCCCGAACGCAGCCGCCTCCGATATCCATCTCGCTGATTTCGGTGAGGAAAGTGGTGTGGCGGCAGTGATCCGACCAATAGGTGTCGATCATCCGCACCTCGGTGATGGTGGGATCCCGCTTTTCCTCCTCCTGAAAATACTTTCGGCAGAAGCGCAGGTCGTCCATATCCATGGCAAGCCCCAACTCCCGGTGAAGCGCCTCCAGGCCCTCCTCCCCCAGGCCGGTGAATCCGGTGAGGGTGTCCACGGTGTCAGGCAGGCGGAAATCCATGGCCAGGGTGGCGGGAACCTCGAAGGAGGCCTCCCGGCTGTCCACCGGGTTGATGAGGTATGCCTTGATGGCCGCAAATTCACTGTCCGTGATATTGCCTTCCATAATATAAATTTTAGCGGTGCGCACCGCCGGGCGTTCCCCCCCCGACATAAGCGCAATGCACTGGGCGCAGCTGTCGGCCCGTTGGTCAAACTGGCCCGGCAGGTACTCCGCCGCGAACACCCGCGCCCCCGAAGGCTGGGGCAGCCCGTCGTGGAGTATATCCACCTGCGGCTCGGAAAATATGGTGTGCAGTGCGGCCTCCAGATCCTCCGGCCGGATATCCTCCACAAAATAGCGGCAGACCAGCCGCAGCCGCTCCACCCCCTTTATTTGCAGCGCCGTGCGCAGATCGCCCAGCACCGCGGCGGCCTCCACCGCAAAGGGCGACTTTTTTTCCACATAAATACTATATACCGACATGATTTTGCTACCTCCAGTTGGATTTGGTCAGCACCTGCCTGTTTTGTTTGTGTATATTCTAAAGGTGAAAAAAAGAAAGTTAGTTTAACCGGATTGCTGTCTCTGGCTTGGCTTTAGGCGTAGCGCCAGCCCTACAAGGGCAGCGCCGCAACCGGCGGCACCGCGCCACCAGCATTTGCCAAGGAATACTGGATTCTTAAGGACTAGCAGTCCTTAAGCGGGGTCTTAGGGGCAGGAGCCCCTATTTAAATATCGTAGATACCTATAAACGGCTAAAAGATTACCAAAGACAGCTACCGGTAAACCAGGGGGGTCACGGGGGCTCTCCCCCGTGGGAATTTTGGTTACTTTTGTTCCTCCAAAAGTAACTGCCCGTCGCGGCATGAGCGACATGCCATCCCGTGGCACTGCGGCAGGCAAGGCGCGCAGCGGTAACGCATAAACCGTTGCCCAGCGCCAACGCATAACCCCACGGCAATAACGCAAACCGCACGGCGGCATCGCCAGAGCGCACAAAATAACCACCCCGCCGTCTGCGGACGGCACCCCTCCAAGGAGGGGAATGAGAGCTGCACGACTTAAATTCCCCTCCTTGGAGGGGTGGTGCGTAGCGGCGGGGTGGTTCCGTGCGCCTCCCAGAGCCGCCCGCCGTCAATCCCCCGGAGAACGGTTCAACGGAATCCCCATACACCCCCCGGGGCCCGCCCCGGTGATGGACACCCGCAGGACATCCCCCGCCGCGGTACCCGTGGCCGGAACCGCCACCGGGACATACTGGGGGGTATAGCCCTCCCGTTTTCCGTCTGTGACGCCCCGCTCCAGCAGCACCTCCCGCACCAGGCCCACCTGGCTTCTGAAATACGCCAGCCGGTCCTCCTCCAGCGCGGCGGACATCAGCCGGGAGCGGCGCGCCTTTTCCCCCTCGTCCACCTGATGGGGCATCCCGGCGGCCGGGGTTCCGTCCCGGGGGGAATAGGCGAAAACATGCGCCTTGGCAAAGGCGATTTCCCCGGCAAAGGCCAGGGATTCCTGAAATTCCTCCTCGGTTTCTCCGGGAAAACCCACCATCAGGTCGGTGGTTATGGCACAGCCGGGAAAGGCCGCCCGGAGCTGGGAAACGAGGGCGCGGTAACGCTCCGTGTCATATTGGCGGCGCATCCGGTTCAGGGTGGCGTCGCAGCCGCTTTGGAGCGACAGGTGGAATTGGGGGCAGAGCTGGGGCAGCCGCGCCATTGCCTCTATGTCCTCCCGGTTCAGCAGCTCCGGCTCCAGGGAGCCCAGCCGCACCCGGATAATCCCCGGAGTCCCGCAGGCAAGGGTCACCGCGTCCAGAAGCGTCCCCCCAAAATCAGCGCCGTAGCAGGACAGGTTGATGCCCACCAGCACCACCTCCCGGTAGCCTGCTGCCGCCAGCTCCCGAAGCTCGGCGGCCAAATCCGCCGGGGCCTTGGAGCGCACCGGCCCCCGGGCGGCGGGAATGATGCAGTAGGCGCAGCGGCGGCGGCATCCGTCCTGGATTTTCAGAAACGCCCGGGTGTGGGCCGAAAACGCGTTTACCCGCAGCGGTTCAAAGGGCTCCCCGCTTTCGTGGGGAATAATCCGCACCATCCGCTCCCCCGGCCCCCCCGGAGCCAGCCGTTCCCTCACCAGCTCCAGCAGGCGGCCCCTCTGGGTGCTGCCCGCCACAATGTCCGCCTCGGGTATGCTCTCCGCCTTCTCGGGGAACGCCTGGGGAAAGCAGCCGCACAGCACCACCACCGCCGCCGGATTCTGCCGCCGGAACCGGCGCAGCATCCGGCGGCTTTTTTGATCGCCCTGGGCGGTCACGGTGCAGGAATTCACCACATATACCTCCGCAAACGCGTCCGGGGATACCACGATAAAGCCATTTTCGGAAAACTGCTGCTCCAGCGCCGACGTTTCATATTGGTTCACCTTGCATCCCAGGGTAAAAAAAGCCACTCGCAAGCCTCTGCCACGATCCTTTCCGGATTAGTACCGATTATATTATAGGTTATTTCAAAAAGAATTACAATTAGTAGTTGACGAAAATGCGGAGTGTTGCTATTATAATGATAGAGCGAACTTAAAAACGCGACAGTATATGACAATATATAAGGAGGCTCCCCCGCCATGAAAAACAACAGCATTCTGCTCGGCACCATTAACGATGTAAAGGAATTTGTCAGCATCGTCACCATGTACGATTTTGATATAGATTTGGTCTCCGGCCGATATGCCGTGGACGCCAAATCCATCATGGGCATTTTCAGCCTGGATCTTTCCCGTCCCATTCAGGTAAACGTCCATTGCAACGATGCCGCCGCCGAGGAATTTTTCGGGAAAATCAAGCAGTTTATCGTCTGACCGGTATTGGTTCCAAGGGGGCCGAGCGAACGCTCGGCCCCCTTTTCGCTTGCCTTAAGTAGCGCTTGCACCGGCTGCTGCCACCCTGCCCACGCGGCCCTGCCGCGTGGGAGGGGGGAGGGGGGTAATTTTTTGCTCCAACGCCTTTTCCAGGCCGGGCAGGTTGTATTCCCGCACCACCAGAAAGGGGATTCCCGCCATATCGCACGCCTTTTCGATGATTTCCGCCTGTACCTTGCGCTCCGGCGACATTTTGTCGCCGTGTATTACCACCAGGCGCACGGCAAGGGTGTCCTTATCGCAGAGGACAAAATCCGCATACTCCTCCGCCAGCCGTTTGCTCCACAGCTCCGCGTTCTCCGCCGTCGGCACAGGCTGCAAAATCGCCCCCAGCGTAACCCGGGGATAGGCGGACATCCCGCTTTTCACCCCCACCGTCTGCAAATCCTGGAGCATAGTTCGCTCCTTGGCGCTCAGCAGCTCCTTCCGGTCGCACCGGGGCAGATCCGCCGGCCTGAGCTTTGGCTTGGATACGCTGGCAAACAAAAGTATCAGGCACAAAAGCAATAACGCTACAAGGACAAATACCACAACAGAAAACAGAATATTATTCAAAACCGGACACCCTTTCCTTTCCCGCGGCCCTGCCTTCCTGTGTATATGATGCAGAAAGCACGGGATAATCATTTAACCCTTTCCGGGAAATAGCATGTTTCACCCTGTCCATGCATACATTTGTAATAATCCTCTCCGGAAGCTTGGCGGGTACCATACCATTATACCAAACCTCCGGCATAATGTATAGAAGGAAAAGGTGTGAGAAATATGGGTAGAAAATTTTACCGCATGCACAAACGGAATAAAAGGGGAAGGTTCAGGATTATTATTTCGTTTGCTATGGCGCTGGCCCTGATGGCCGCGCCGTGTCATGTGGCGGCACAGGAAAACCCCGAGGAAATGAATCTGGATCAGGAGCTTCCCGCGGCAATTCCGGTTATCTCCATAGCGGATTCCTTTCCCGGCAAGTCCGCCGTGCTGATGGAGCAATCCACCGGCAAGGTGCTCTATGAGCAAAATCCCGACGAAAAGCTCCCCCCCGCCTCGGTCACCAAGATCATGTCCATGCTGCTGGTGATGGAGGCGGTGGAAAGCGGAAAAATTACCCTGGAGGACACGGTGACCGCCTCCGAGGAGGCCGCCTCCATGGGAGGCTCCCAGATCTGGCTCAAGGTTGGCGAAACCATGAGCGTCAGCGACCTGCTCAAGGCGGTGGCCATTGCCAGCGCAAATGACGCCGTTGTCGCCCTGGGAGAGCATGTGGCGGGCAGCCACCAGGCCTTTGTCGATCAGATGAACGCCCGGGCCGCCCAGCTGGGGATGGTGAATACCCATTTCCTCAACAGCACCGGCCTGGACGCCGAGGGCCACCTCACCACCGCCCGGGATATCGCCATCATGTCCCGCGAGCTGATGCGCCATCCCCTTGTGGCCGAGTACTCCACCATCTGGATGGATTCCCTTCGGGGCGGTGAAACCGAGCTGGTAAACACCAACCGCCTTGTCCGCTTTTACTCGGGGGCCACCGGCCTGAAAACCGGAACCACCAACGGCGCGGGAAGCTGCCTTTCCGCCACCGCCACCCGCGACAACCTCGGCCTTGTCGCCGTGGTCATGGGCTGCCCCACCTCCGACGAACGCTTTGCCAGCGCCCGCGGGCTTCTGGACTACGGCTTTGCCAATTACATCGCCATCACCCCGCCTCCTATTGACGACCAGATCATGCCTGTCAAGGTTCTCCGGGGCGTCGCCGCCTCCGTAATGCCTGTCTACACCCAGCCCGGCACCATTGTGGTGGATAAGATGCAGGCCGACGCCCTCACCCAGCAGGTGACCCTGCCCGCCGACGTCCAGGCGCCCATTGAGCCAGGACAGGTTTTGGGCATGGTGGAGGTTCTGGTGGATGGCCAGGTGGTCTCCAGCTATCCCCTCACCGCCGCCGCCGAGGTGGAGGCTATGACCTTCCCCAACGCCCTGAAAGCCCTGACCGCGGCCCTCTTTCGCATGAACGACGCGCCGCCCCCTGTTACCGACCTACCCGATCCCTCCGAAGCCCCCGTATGCACCTGCCCCGACGGCTGTCCCTGCCAGAGCGGCGGCGCCTGCCTGACCGGCGGCGAAGGCTGCCCGGCCTGCCCCAAGGCTTCCTGATCCGGTTTGTGGGAATTACGTAATAATACAAAACAAGCGGTATGCCGCGAATGAAAAAAGCGCGTTTCCAAGCCATGGAAACGCGCTTTTCACCGATGTGCGAGGGCAGCCCTGCCTCGGTTGACCGGGCTGCTGCCCCCGGCCTGGCTTTATGCCAAGCCTTAGCCTTGCCTCGGTTGGCCGGGCTCCGCCCGAACCCGCTTAGGGCAATAATTGCCCTAAGAACCCATAAATCAGCAAGGTTGTAGCTCCTCACGCAGCCACAAGCCCCAAGCCAACCTCCCGCTCCCTACATGGGGCCCAAAAACCCCATTCCGGGAGCTGGCTTTTCTTAAAAAGGCAGCCAATATGCGACATGCAGCGCCGCGCCGGACGGCAGCCCGCCGACGGCGCGTTGCACCGCACCACAGCGTTTGCCAAGGAACACTGGATTCTTAAGGACTAGCAGTCCTTAAGCGGGGGTTTTAGGGGCAGGTGCCCCTATTTAAATATCGTAGATACCTCTGAGCTACTATAAGATTACGAGAGACAGCTACCCAAAGTGCAGGGGGGTCACGGGGGCCCTCCCCCGTGGGAATTTTGGTTACTTTTGTTCCTCCAAAAGTAACTGCCCGTCGCGGCATGAGCGACA
>Ga0153996_1000424_pt1 | contig 18909 bp, 30 predicted proteins | sample TSNC080MetaG_FD_104728 | JGI IMG/M metagenome (GOLD analysis project Ga0153996, IMG submission 104728) | Attine ant fungus gardens microbial communities from North Carolina, USA - TSNC080 MetaG | ecosystem: Host-associated > Fungi > Mycelium > Unclassified | place: USA: North Carolina, Lumber...
ACAAGTTTAAACGGACCGGATCATGGACCCGGAAGAGTGATCGCAACCCTTGAATATACTACGCAAAGCGGCGAAGTCTACAGGCGCGATGTGGGCGGGATGGAAAACGACACTACAAACAACCGCCTGACCCTGCTGGGAATCCTGGAAGCCTTGGAAAGACTACGCACGAACTGCGATATCACCATCGTCACATCCTGCGAGTTCGTGGCAAACACGATACAAGCCGATAGGTTACCGCAATGGGAGAAAAACGGCTGGAAAACTGTAAAAGGAGAGGACGTCACACATGCCGACCTATGGCAGCAGTTACTAAAATACACCCGGCAACACCTCATAACCGTTGAAAAGACTACGCACGAACCGGGTTTTCCGGGGATAAAATTTAAGATCATTGAAGAGGCAGGAGGATATAAGGCCGGGGAGCCGGTAACCTATGAATGCCCGGATCACTTATCAAACAAAATACGCCGCGGATCAGGTACCATCTATGGATTTTCCTGCACTTGGGAAGGGAAGGTGGACGTGTGGGTACAGACAGAAACCGGTGAAATTGTCAGCGGCGGGGCAGAGTGCATCAGAAAGGCAACCAATTGAGTATAGACTACAGTGATATGGCATTCCCCAAGCCGGGGAAACGAAAGAAAAAGAAATCACATAAAAAATCTATCATGTATTCACAAAAGGGAATCTGTTATCTATGCGCAAAGAAAGAAAAGAACTATCAGCGGCAGGAAACCCACGAGCATCATGTGATGTTCGGTTCCAGCCAGCGGACCGACAGCGAAGCAGAAGGATTAAAGGTATATCTCTGTCTGCGGCACCACGGCACCGGCAGAGAAGGTGTACACGGCAGCAGAGCGGCAAGAGAAGAGTTATGTGAAATGATCCAGACGGAATACGAGCAGACCCATACCCGAAAAGAGTGGATGGATCGATTTAAGAAAAATTATAAGGAGGACGAAACATGCGAATACTAACGATCATCAATTTAAAAGGCGGCACCGCCAAGACTACCACGGTCATTAATTTAGCCCTCAACATGGCCACCATGCACAACAAGCGGGTGCTGATCGTGGATAACGATATCCAGGGGAATGTCAGCAAATTCTTTGACGTACATAGCTACGATGAAAAGGGCGTGGAAGAGATATACCGCAATGGGGCGGTAAATACATCGGAACTGATCAGGCCCAGCAGCAGAACCGGATTAGATATTATCCCGGCAAACATGAATCTGGATGCGGCAGCAACCGACCTAATGCTGACTGTGGGAACAAACCAGATCACCAGGCTACGTGACGCACTAAGACAAGTGGAAGGGGAATATGATTACTGTTTAATCGACTGTCCGCCGGGCGTAGGAATTAATGTACTAAACGCATTAGCGGCAGCCGACGATGTCATGATCCCTATAAAAATTGACAAATGCGCTCTGGATGGCATGGAAGAGCTGGCGGAAGTCATTGAGGAAATCCGACAATTTAATCCAAGCTTAAAAATCATCAAATGTCTGGTCACCATGTTTACGAAAGATATCGCGGTAATCAAAGGCGAAGATGCCTTGAAGGAAAGCAAGTACAGTACCTTCACAACCCATATCAGATACAGCAAACGTGTCGTTGACTGGACGCTGGAAAAGAAGCGAAGCCTGAAAGAAGTGACGCCAAGAAGTGCCGCCACCAGAGACTACAAAAACCTGACACTGGAATACATGGACGTCACGATAGGAGGGATAGCAAATGGCAAAGATCGGAATCGCAGATAGATTAAACCGCCACCGGCAGGACAAAATTATCTTTGGCGGCGAGTTTGAAAAAATCCAGTTAGACCCACGCACCCTGATTCCGAGCGAAAAAAACAGCTATTCGCAAACTAACATCGAAGAGCTGGCCGATAACATGCTGGATGTAGGAATGTTACAAGAAATCGTTGTCGGCAGGGTAAATGGAGAAGACCGGATCGCAATAGGCCACCGGCGACAATTGGCGGCGATCTTAAATATAGAGCGGGGACATAAAGAATTTGCCTTAGTAGACTGCAAGATGAAAGAAATGACCGAAACCATGTTCATGCTGTCCCTGCATAGTGCCAATCTCTTCAATCGAAACCTGACCGACTGGGAGCGGAACGAGGGTATCAGAGTGTTTACGGAGTATTTATATAAGGCCCAGGAAGAGGGCGAACTAAAGATTGAAGGACAAATGCGGGATTATCTTGCAAGAATTACCGGAATGGCAACCGGAACGCTTGGGAAGATCAACCGGATCAACAACGCCCTTTGCGAAGAAGGGAAAGAAGCTTTTGAGAAAGGCGATATTAACTTCTCTACCGCTTACGAAATGTCTAAAATGCCGGAGGAAAAACAAAAAGAAGCCATAGCCACCGATGGACTGCTAAGTGACACCGTCAAAAAAATGGTAGAGGAAGATGCGAAAGCCAGTAAATCCGGGGAAATGTCACAATGTGACACCGAAACAGGGGAAGAAGAATTCGAACCCCAGCCAGGGAAAATAAATTCAATTTGTTACTCTTGTCAGCACTGTCAGCAGTGCAATATGAGATCTAATACCACGGTCGAATGTAACGAATATAAAAACAAAGCCGAAGCAGAGAAGACAGACAAACAACGATATTCTGAGAAACAAGACGCCATTGACCGGCAGACCGCCGCTAGACTTCGCGATCAAGCGGATGCGGAGAAAATGAAGACTCTTCCAAGCGATTCACAGCCAGGCCCCAAGATTCACAGAATCAAGCTAGCAGCAATGTACTATGACGACATCATGAGTGGGAAAAAACCATTTGAATTACGCAAAAATGACCGGGGCTATAAAGAAAGCGACCTGCTTGAACTACTTGAATTTAAAGACGCTAAGCACACGGGCAGAGCAATCAAAGCGAGGGTAACATACATCCTTGAAGAATATACCGGCATAGCAGAAGGATATTGCATCATGGGAATAAAAGTAATCGAACTGGCAGCAGGAGGTAATGACGAATGAGCGCGGTTGTAGAGAAAAAACTGTACATAGGCAGTTTTAGACACGAATTTGGAATCGGTAACCATGTCGAACTGTTCACCAGCGACGGGAAATCGGCAGCAGGAACAATCATAGAAATAGACGACACATTTATCACGCTGCTAAAAGAAGATAGACTAATAACAATCGCTGTATCAGATATTGAGGATTACGGGCCAGTCGCACAAGATCATTACGGCCCAGAATTTTAAAGAACAAAATGCCTATTTAGCAATAAAAAGCACGGCCGAAGCCGTGCAGAAAAAGGGGTATTTCAATGTGAAAGATTAAAAACTGTTTACGACTATATTATTGTTCAAATTTTTGATTAATATACGTCGAGTGAAAAAAACACTAAGAAAGGAGCGGAGCAGCGCGCGTAAGGATATCCGGCTCCTGGATGATATGAAAGAATTAACACATTTATCCCTATTCTCCGGGATCGGCGGTCTTGATCTTGCGGCAGAATGGGCGGGATTTGAGTCTGTAGGGCAGTGCGAGTTTGCGGACTATCCTACAAAAGTATTAGAAAAACATTGGCCAGATGTACCGCGATGGCGAGATATCAGGACATTAACAGGGGAGGATTTTTATGCGCGAACAGGTAGAAGGACAATTGACGTTATTTCCGGGGGATTCCCCTGCCAGCCGTTCTCCGTTGCCGGGAAGCAAAGAGGCAAGGAAGATGACCGTTTCCTCTGGCCAGAAATGGTTAGAGTTATCAAAGAGCTGCGGCCCACTTGGGTTGTTGGAGAAAATGTTGCTGGAATCGTCAATCTGGCACTCGACGATGTGCTATCTGACCTGGAAGCCGAAGGGTACGAAACAAGGACGTTTCTTATACCAGCTTGCGGCGTCGGTGCCCCGCATCAAAGGTACAGAACAGCAATTGTGGGCTACTCCGAACACAATGGATCATCTGCTGCAGAGATCAGCAGAATCCTTGAAGAGACAGGCGGAAGGCTCCAGGAAGGGGCGAACGAGCCCGGCCAACCTACGGGAACAAGTAAACCCGGATACATGCAATCTGTGGCTCGGAACGCCAACAGCGGGAACCGGTACGAAGGGAAGAAGCAAAGCATGGAGAAAAGGGAAAACTCCGAACCCGCAGGAATTCGTACAGATGTGGCCGACTCCACGAGCAAAGGAGAGCGGGGACTATCAATACAGTCAGGGGAATCACGACAAACCGACACCGACTTTGTCCGGCGCGGTGAAGATGTGGCCGACTCCAAAAGCAACACTCAGGGGAGACTGCCCGGCAGAGCGGAAAAGGAGAAGCCCGGACTTGCCGGCGGCGGTGAAGATGCTAAATTCCCCGACCGCCCAGGATGCAAAGAACAGCACTTTACCGCCATCACAGGAAGATGGTGGTCAATTGAACCCGACGTGGGTAGAGTGGCTAATGGGATTCCCTTTAGGGTGGACCGACTTAGATGCTTAGGCAATGCGGTTGTGCCGCAGCAGTTTTACCCGGTATTTCGGGCGATAGCGGATATAGAGATTATATCAATGCTACCCGAAGGGATAAAAAGCATCGAAGAATATAACGAGATTGTGCGGGAAGCTTTCGATACAGCGGCTAAAATACCAGGTATCGGAGAGTGACAAAACTAACATTTTAAGAGGTGATGAAAGATGAAAAGAAGTGAGGCAGTAGTAGCAATCTATAGAGTAATCAACAGCGGAATTTTAGATGAAGAGCTGGAAGATGAATTAACAGCGGCAGCGGCCAGCATCGAATACGATGAATGGGAAGAGGACTAACATTTAAGGGGAAAAAGATGGATGCAGAGTATACAAACCGGATCGCGGCCTTTATCGAAGAATACATCGACATACTGGATGATCAATACAGTTATTCAGATGATATTGTGATCCGGCATGGTATCAAAAAACTCATCGAAGAGGGCGCGTTCACCCGGGAAGAAATGAAAAAAGAAGCATTAAAGAGTTATGGGGTTTTTATAAGTGACGAGCTTATAGACCGGAGTCTGCGGACTCGGCTTGCAGGAGACTAACATTTTAGGAGGCAAGATGAATGGAGTCATTAAATGCGACGAAGCAGTTTTTATGACAAAAAAATTAACAAGCCTATGGGAAGAATTTGACACTGTGTTAGTGGAATATGGCGATTACATGAGATTCTTACAACAATCAGGATATCGGATTAAAGGTGAAATGATAAATTGGTAAAACCGAGATTTAATGATTTGACGCACATTGAAAACTTAATATAGTCAGTAGATTAAAAACATTTCGTCTCTTGACAATATAACTTTTTAGAGTTACTATAATTACGAGGTGAACAGTATGAACAAGTTAAAAGAAATGCGAGAAGAAATGAAAAAAAAGATGCCGGGATTGAGTCAAGCGAAGTTAGCCGAGATTGCGGGAGTGTCCTATACGCATCTACGGAATGTTGAGCAAGGGCAGAAAGAGATTAACAAGTTGTCCGGCGAAACGCTGTACCGTTTGTCATTGTTTTTTGGATGTGAAATCACGGATATTTTAGACACGAAGGGAATTGCAAGAGAAATATTGGAAAGGAAAAACGAAATGGAAAAGAAAGAAATGTTTGTGGCGCTTGGAAAAGAGTTAAGAGTAAAGGCTGATAATGATGTCGGACTCAAAAACAAAGTTAAAAATTTCATCAGAAATTATTCTTCCGGGCTGAATCAGAAAGATCAGATTGATTGTTTATTGGAATTCATTATGATCGCCGATGTGATCGGAGATAAGACGCATGAATTAATAGTCGTATCTGCATCAGAAAACGAAGAGGAGATGAAGACGGCATGCATGAACATTTTATTAGGCTACACAGATAAAGAATAATAATTTTTATTTAATTATTTTCTCTAAAAGCATTGACAAACTAACTCTAAAGAGTTATAATGTATTTAACAAGTAGAGATAACAACCAAACAAAGCGGAGGTAATTATTATGTTAGATACATTAAAAAATCGTTACAGTGAGAAACTTTTCGAAACAGCTAAAGAGAACGGGTTCAAACTTGATTGCGAGTTAACAAATGCATTAGGATACATGTACACATACTTTGCCAAACGTGATGATGTTACAATCGGTATAGGGCATGCAGGCAGCGGCACCGACAAAGGTTTCCGTAATGAGCAAGATATAATCAATAACATGATTAATTCGGAAGAGTATAACATTGTACGGGAATACGAAGAATTGATCGAAGCCGAGAATGAAGCGTTCCTAAGGAAAATGAAACTTGCATAGAAACCGGGCCTACGCAAAAGCCCACTTAGCAAAGTTTGACGAAGAGTGGAAGTTGTCAAAAGAGAATCCGATATATTAAAGATAAATAATAATTTCAAACGATCTGCTGACTAATATTAAGTCGGCAGATTTTTTTGTACCATGAAACGATAATTTAAGGAGGATAAGCAGAAATGAGATATAAGGTTGGAGATTCATTTTTAATCCCAGTGGAAATTTCCGCAATAGACGCAGACAGAAGCGCACAATACTTTATACATGGGTGCGCGGGGACTGGCTGGTGGAGCGAGTCAGCCCTTGAAGACATGCAGAAGTTGTCATGCGCAGACTGCAAATGGAAGGGGGAGAGACACCAGAAATGCGCGTGTTGCATTAGAAATAAAGGTATGAAAGATAATTATCAAGATTAAACAAGAATAATATTACGATATTGCCAATATACGGGTAATAAAAGGAGATGATAGGATAATTGGAAAAAGATAAAATTAAAGTCGGGCAAGAGTATATACATACAATCGTCCTGCTGAATGATAACAAGCAAGGTCGTCACCCGCACCGGGAAAGAAAGGTTGTGCGGTGCGTGGGAGTGTATCGGTATCATGTTAGGTTTGACTTCGGGCATTATAAGCAATCATTGACTTGGTTCGATGTTGAAAAGAGCATAAGTAGCAGAAAGGGTAAGGTGGCAGGCGATTGACACAAGAAGAATTTCGCCGCATAGCGGAAAATAACCGAGAAATGAACCGGCTTAAAAATAGATATGCAGAGTTAAAAGGCGGTCAAGGGATAAGCGGGTTAGATATGTCAGGTATGCCAAGTGGAAATATGCCCTTTGATACAAGCATGGACAGCGTAGGAGAAACAGTGGATATAGAAGTTGAGTATCGGCGGCTATTCTACGAAAATGAGTCCCTGATACATAGGGCGAGAAAGTATATAGACGAATTACCGGACAGAATCGGCATCATACTGGAATTGCGATACATAAATAACCTAGACGAACAAGAGGTTGCTAATTGTCTCGGAACCACGGAAGAAATTATCATCAGGGAAATAGAAAGACACTGGATGTATTGTGTAAAATAATTTGCTATATTTGTTCTAAAACACTTGACACTGACGCGCTTGACATGTATACTGAGATAGTAAAAGTATATAAACAAAAGAACGTACTCCGGTGTCCTTCGGGCCCGGGGTCTTTTTATTAAAATAATCCCTCTTTTTTATGTAAAAGGTATTGACATATGCGTACGCATATAGTATAATTAAAACATAGAAAGGAGGTAAGTAAATGGCTAAGAAGCGTAAGAAACGCAAAAAGAAGAAGCCCATAGACTGGATTCAACTGGCACTTGAACTGATCGTAGGACTTCTTACTGGGATTATCTTACTGATAATCGACAAGCTAATGAATTAGCGGAGAGGGGCGAAAGCCCTTCTCTAAAATAAATATAACACAATTAGCCATGAAGTTCAATATGACAACAGCGATAATAATTATAATAGCAATTGCCGCAGGATTAACTGCAGGAAGGATTTACAAGGCTTGGAGGGATCGAAATGCCAAAAGGTGAACCCAAGCCACAAACGGTAGCATCAGCGAAGTATAAGAAAAAAGCTGGAATTAAGCAGAAAAAGTTTGAGTTTAAAGAGGATTTTATAAAAGAGTGGGAACAAGCTTGCGAGAAAGTGGGAGTTGCCCAGGCAACAAAGATAAAAGAACTCATGCAAGAGTTCATTGATGAAGTAAACGAAAGGCATTCGGAATAGTCCGGGTGTCTTTTTGCATGGAGGCATTTATGACAGTAAGCATATTAGGAACAGAATATAAGATTATAAATCTGTCCGACGAAGAAATGGCAGAGAAAATGGATTGCGCTTGCGGGGAGTGCGGAGGATATTGTAGTCCGTACGAAAAATTAATAGCGATATCACTGCTGGATACCTGCGAAGAGGATAAAGAAGTTAAAGCAGTGCTGATAAAAAGAAATATTCGACATGAGATTATCCATGCATTTCTTCATGAATCTGGCCTATATGAAAATAGCGCGAACGCAGATGCATGGGCCATGAATGAGGAAATGGTTGACTGGATCGCATTGCAGTTTCCGAAGATACTAGAAGCATTTCGGCAGGCGACAGCATTATGAGCAACCAGAGCAGACCAGATCGACAGGGTCCACATCGAGTAGCCTTTGAGAAGAACAAGAAGGTCATACTTAAAACACAAGACATCTGTGGGATCTGCGGAAAGCCAGTGGATAAGAGACTTAAATCACCAGATCCATTAAGCCCAGTTATAGACCATATCATGCCAATCAACAAAGGCGGTCACCCATCAGCAATGGAGAACCTGCAACTAACTCACTGGACTTGTAATCGTCAGAAGTCTGACAAATTATTCAATGTGAAGAAAGAAGAACCGAAAGTATTAGGGAATCGAAATCTTCCCCACAGCCTTGACTGGATCACTTATAGGTCCTAGGCAAAACATAAAGCGAGAGAAGCAGGGGGGTACCTCCCCCTCGGCGGGTTGCTCCGAGGTTCACGCCGTCACTGTACATTTTTTCTCACGCCAAAAGAAAGGAGATGATGAAATGGAGTCACAAGATATGGAATATTTAAGGAAAAAGCTGAACTCATGCTGTTCGCGCGTAGAAATGCGCTACAATCAGTACGCGATGAAACATAAAGATATTGATATGGGGGTTACCATTCCGCCAGAAATCCGAGCACGCTATCGAGCAGTGTTGGGCTGGTGTGCAAAAGGTGTGGACAGTCTTGCAGACCGGCTTGTTTTTCGTGAGTTTGCAAATGATGATTTCGAAGTCGCTGAAATTTTTAACGCAAACAATCCAGATGTATTTTTTGACAGTGCGGTGCTATCTACTTTGATTGCATCATGCTCTTTCGTATACATTTCGAAAGCAGGGGAAGACATGCCGCGCCTGCAAGTGATTGAAGCCAGTAATGCTACCGGGATCATAGATCCGATTACCGGTTTGCTTACAAAAGGTTATGCGGTTCTTGAGCGCGATGGGATGGGAAACCCAGCACTGGAAGCCTATTTCACCCCTGAGCAGACCTCTTATTATTATGAGGATTCCGACAAAAATTTCTCGACAGAAAACCCCATCGGTCACCCTTTACTGGTTCCGATTATTCACAGGCCGGACGCCGTTCGACCGTTTGGACGTTCCAGGATAACACGTGCCGGAATGTACTATCAAAAATACGCAAAGCGAACGCTAGAGCGAGCAGACGTAACGGCTGAATTTTATTCATTCCCACAGAAATATGTTGCAGGATTAAGCAACGATGCAGAGCCGATGGATACATGGAAGGCGACTGTTTCGAGCATGCTTCAATTTACAAAAGACGATGCCGGAGACGCCCCGAAATTAGGACAATTTACAACCTCTAGCATGTCCCCGTTTACTGAGCAATTAAAAACTGCGGCTGCCGGTTTTGCTGGTGAAACAGGCTTAACTTTGGATGACTTGGGTTTCGCTTCTGAGAATCCCTCATCGGTAGAGGCTATCAAAGCAAGCCACGAAAACTTGCGATTGGCAGGAAGGAAGGCACAACGGTCACTTGGTTCAGGTCTGCTTAATGTTGCATACCTGGCAGCATGTTTACGTGATAATTTCCCGTATTTACGAGAGCAGTTTGTGAATACAAAACCTAAATGGGAGCCGCTATTCGAAGCGGATGCAAGTATGCTGAGCATTATCGGTGATGGTGCGATTAAATTAAACCAGGCAATCGAAGGTTTTGTTGATTCTGAAACAATTCGTGATTTAACCGGAGTCAAAGGAGCTGATCATAATGGATGATATTGTCCCAAACCTTCTGGAAGAGATCCAAGTACAATTTGATGATCGAACTTACAATAGTGCCAAGCTGAAAAAGGCAATACAGGCCTTAAAGAGCAAAAAGGCAACGTATCTTGATGCGAATGATTTTGCTGTCGAGATCGGAGAAATCCTTGCAGATATTCTTGGCACCAATATAACCGCTGAAATTCTGCCGGATGGAAAAATGTATTTTAACATTGCCGATCGAATCTTAAATTCAACATTGAAAAAAAACCATGAATTGATTTCTGGTTTTGCAGTTGATGTGCAAACTATTTTGAATCATGAAGCTGGCCTGAAACTGAAAGCACAGGTTCCCGATTTGAATAAAGACCGTATCAATGGAATTGTCAATCGAGTTTCAAGTGAACCTAATTTTAACGACATAAAATGGATACTAAACGAACCAATCGTTAATTTTAGCCAAAGCATTGTTGATGATGCAATAAAAGCCAATGTTGATTTTCATGCAAAAGCTGGTCTTAATCCAACAATTACACGGCGTATTTCGGGCCATGATCCTTGCGGCTGGTGTTTGAATTTGGCAGGAACCTACAATTATCCTGACGATGTACCAAATGACTTGTACCGGCGTCATGATCGCTGCAGGTGTGCAGTAGAATATGAGCCGAAAGATGGTCGTGGAATCCAAAATTCACACACCAAAAAGTGGCGTGATCCAGAAAGAGAATTAAAAATAGTAGCAAGAAAAAAAATGAATTTAAGGAAGGAGAGGTAACGCGTAACAAAAGGACTTCTGATCAAAGCATCTTCCAGCGACAGGGTTATCATGCGGATAAGATTGAAAGGGGATCAGTATGACTGCTAAAGTAAGACTTGGTAATCAGCATCCTACTCAATCGGTAATTCTTCCATATGCTGAAACATTGTATCAAGAAGCGATAGAAACCTATGAAGGATCAGGAAGAGACGCGCAAGAATGGCAGATCGGTCTATCCAAACATATTTTTGCAGTAAATGAAGATGGCCTGTGGACACACACGAAATTTGGATACAGTTTGCCACGTCGTAACGGCAAAAATGAGGTCGTGGCCATCCGAGAGATGCAAGGATTAATGAACGGGGAGCAAATGCTTCATACAGCCCATCGAACGACCACCAGCCACGCTGCATGGGAGAGGCTTTTACGCTTGCTGGATAAAGCCGGTATTCAATATGATTCACTGAGGGCGACCGGGCGCGAACGCATTGAGATTCCCGAAACTGGCGGTCGGTGCGAGTTTCGTACCCGTACCAGTACAGGCGGTTTGGGTGAAGGATTTGACTTGCTGGTTATTGATGAAGCTCAGGAGTATACGCCTGACCAAGAATCGGCCTTAAAATACGTTGTAACTGACTCTAAAAACCCACAAACAATATTTTGCGGAACCCCACCTACACCACTTTCGAGTGGTACAGTCTTTGTTAATTTTCGAAGTGATGTTCTTGATCATAAAATTGAGAACTCCGGCTGGGCTGAGTGGGGCGTCGAGGATCAGTCTGATATTCGCGATCGTGAGTTGTGGTATCTATGCAATCCGTCATTGGGAACAATTTTTACGGAACGATCAATCCAGGACGAGATTGGTCCAGATGAAATTGATTTTAACATTCAGCGGCTCGGCCTGTGGATCAAGTACAATCAAAAATCTGCCATCTCGGAAAATGAATGGCGAGAATTGAAAGTGAAACGCTTGCCGGTTCTGAAAGGCCCTCTTTTTATCGGAGTCAAGTACGGCAATGATGGTGCGAATGCTTCTGTAAGCGTGGCGGTTCGAACACTATCTGGAAAGATATTCGTTGAAGTAATTGATTGTCAATCGGTGAGGAATGGCAATCAATGGATTATCAACTTTTTGAAAAACGCAGATGTTGCAGCCGTGGCAATCGATGGTCAGAGCGGCCAAAGCCTCTTAGCTCAAGAAATGAAAGATTTCGGTCTTAAGGTACCCATACTGCCGACAGTAAAAGAGATCATTAACGCCAACTCATCTTGGGAACAGGGGATTTATCAACAGACGATTTGTCACAACGATCAACCATCACTCACAATGGTAGTTACGAACTGTGACAAACGTAATATTGGTTCAAGCGGCGGCTTTGGGTATAAATCGCAATACGACGATGCAGATATCAGTCTTATGGATAGTGCATTATTAGCACATTGGGCCTGCAACAATAATAAGCCTAAGAAAAAGCAACAAATAAGGTATTAAACGACTTCTGTTTTCGGTTGTCGTTTTTTAATACACAAAAAAATTACCGATACAGCCGGGTAAGCTGGGAAAGGATTGATTATGGCAGAATTTAAAGTAATCGAAACACAAGAAGAGTTGGACAAAATTATTCAAGACAGATTGAACCGCCAGAAGGAAACTCTGGAAAAACAATTTGCTGATTATGATCAACTCAAAACACGAAACACGGAATTGGAAACAGAAGTTGGAAACCTGCAGGCAGCCATCAACGATGCAACCGAAAAAGCAAAAACGTATGATGGTACGATCTCAGATTTGAATGCAAAAATCGCTGGTTTTGAAACGGCCAATCTAAGAACGAGGATCGCATTACAAAACGGAGTGCCTCTTGATTTTGCAGATCGTTTAGTGGGTGAGGATAAAGAAAGCCTTACGGCTGATGCACAACGCTTTGCAGGAATCATGAAACCTGTGGTACCAGTTCCGCCACTCAAAAATACTGAGACACCAAAGGGAGAAGGCGTGGACGGTGCCTATAAATCATTAATCAAACACATTAATTTAGAAGGAGAATAATTATTATGGCAGAAGTATTATCAAAAGGAAACTTGTTTGATCCGGTATTGGTGACAGACTTGATCAGCAAAGTACAGGGAAAAAGTTCGTTGGTAGTTTTGTCCCAGCAAAAACCAGTACCATTTAACGGACAGAAAGAATTTACGTTCACGATGGATTCGGACATTGACATCGTGGCTGAAAATGGCAAGAAAACGCACGGGGGAATTTCGTTGGCACCGCTCAAAATGGTACCAATCAAAGTGGAGTATGGCGCCCGTGTATCGGATGAATTTTTATATGCCTCAGAAGAAGAAAAAATAGATATCATTAAGGCATTCAACGACGGTTATGCCAAAAAGTTAGCCCGCGGCCTTGACTTGATGGCGCTGCATGGTATCAACCCACGTTCCGGTGTAGCATCTACGATTATCGGAGATAACCATTTTGATAACCAGGTGACCCAAACGGTCGAGTTTAACGCTACAGATCCAGACGCAAATATCGAAGCAGCTGTTGGGCTAGTTCAAGGGTCTTCCGGGTCTGTGACGGGAATGGCAATGGACCCTGCTTTTTCCTCGGCCCTGGCTGGTTACAAGGTGAATGGTGTAAAACAGTTCCCCGAACTGGCGTGGGGTGGGAATCCAGGTTCTATTAATGGCCTGAAAACGGATATCAACAACACGGTTGCTAACGGTGGAAATGATTTGGTTATCCTGGGTGATTTTGCAAGCATGTTCAAATGGGGCTATGCAAAACAAGTGCCGTTTGAAGTCATCAAATACGGTGATCCGGATAACAGCGGCAACGACTTAAAAGGTTATAATCAAGTGTATCTGCGCTCCGAAACCTATCTTGGCTGGGGAATTATGGATGGAGACCATTTCGCACGTATCATTAAGCCGTAATCACCAATGGAGGGATAAATGATGGAATATAGAAATAAAAAAACTGGCTTTACTTTTTTTAGCAACTGTAAGATCGGGGGAAAAGATTGGGAAGAAGTGAATCCTAACGAGAAAACCGAAGAACCAGCTGAAAACGATGAAATCCCCAGTGTCACACCTGTCGAAAAAAATGCTGACGATCATAGAGACTCAGACGGCATAACCGTCAAAGAAATCAAGCAGGAACTGGATGCTATGGGTATCAAATACGACCCAAAATTAAAGAAGCAAGAGCTGTATGATTTAATGATGGCCAAAGGGGAGTGATCACGTGAAGCCATTTGCAACTATTGGAGACATTGAAACATTATGGCGGCCACTAAGACCAGCGGAAACCACTCGGGCAGAATCATTGCTTACAGTGGTTTCTGATTCTTTGCGGGAAGAAGCTAATAAGGTTGGTAAAGATTTAGACAACATGGTGACTGAACGACCCACTTACGCCACGGTCGTTCAGTCCGTGACGGTTGACGTTGTTGCCCGTACCTTGATGACTTCCACCGACCAGGAACCAATCACGCAAAAGACGGAGAGCGCATTGGGATATTCCTGGTCTGGCTCTTATTTGATTCCAGGAGGAGGCTTATTTATCAAAAACACTGAATTAAGCCGCCTGGGGTTGCGACGCCAACGATATGGAGTGATTGATTTATATGACCAAAATAAAAGGGATGACAATTATCCTTGTTGATAAAGTTGAGACTGGCAAAGATCCGTTTGGCAGTCCGATTTATGAAGATATAGAAATGGATGTGAATAACGTGCTTGTGAGTCCGACTTCATCGGATGATGTTGTGAACCAGATGAGCCTAACCGGCAAAAAAGCTGTCTATACTTTGGCAATTCCAAAAGGCGATAGGCATGACTGGGAAGATAAGGAAGTGAAATTCTTCGGCCAACGCTGGCGAACGTTTGGGGTTCCGCTGGAAGGGATTGAGGATCTGATTCCGCTCGACTGGAACAAGAAAGTGATGGTGGAACGCTATGGCTAAAAACAAATTCAAATTGAACCGTGCCGGTGTTGGTCAGCTGCTAAAATCAGCAGGGATGCAGGAGGTATTAACGGAATACGCCAGTGCCGTTAAAAATCGATGCGGGGAAGGATACAAGCAGGATGCCTATGTAGGGAAAACACGTGCGAATGCTATGGTATACGCCGATTCCTACAAGACTAAGAAAGAGAATATGGAAAACAATACGATTTTGAAGGCGGTGCGATAAATGATTGAGGTTGAGATGAAACAATTCCTGGACGGCCATCTATCTGTGCCGTCTTATTTCGAGCGTCCGAAGGACCCACCGAAACGCTATGTACTCTTTGAAAAAACTGGTAGTTCCAAGCGAAACTATTTGCCAGAATCAACGTTCGCGTTCCAGAGTTATGCCGAATCGATGTATGAAGCGGCAAAACTAAATGAAGAAGTGAAAGAAGCTGTAGAGGATCTGATCATATTGGACAAAATCAGTAAAATCAAGCTCAACAGTGATTATAACTACACGGATACAGAAGCGAAATCATACCGATATCAAGCTGTTTTCGATATCAAACATTATTAAAATCAGGAGGGAATTTTTATGTCAAAAGCAGAAAACGTTTCAACGGCTAAGCCGAAAATCGGTGGTGCCATTTACTCAGCACCTTCGGGAACAATGCTGCCGACAGATGCGACCACTATATTAAATGCGGCATTTAAAAGCCTTGGCTATATCTCAGAGGATGGTTTAAAGAACAAGAATACGCCATCCTCCGATACCATTAAAGCTTGGGGTGGTGATACGGTAGCAGTTGTGCAGACTGAAAAAGAAGATTCATTCACTTATACGCTGATTGAAGCAACGAATGTGGATGTACTGAAAGAAGTATATGGATCAAGCAATGTCACTGGAACATTAGAAACGGGAATTGCGATTAAGGCGAATTCTACCCCGCTAGCCGAACATGTCATAGTCGTTGACATGGTACTGAAAGCTGGGATCTTGAAGCGCATTGTAATACCGAATGGCCAAGTGTCGGAACTGGGTGAAGTAAACTATGCGGACGAAGATGCGATAGGTTACGAAACCACGTTGACGGCCATTCCAGACAGCAGCGGGAACTCTCATTATGAATATATTCAAAAACCGGGAGCAGAAGGCGGTGCGGATGAATGATCAAAGGGAAAACGAAATCGGGATTTGAATACAAATTGTCAGAAAAACGATTGAATAACTATGAGCTTTTGGAAGCGATCGCCGAAATAGAGGAAGATCCATTAATCGTGGCAAAAGTAGTAAACTTGCTTTTAGGAAAAGAGCAAACCAGTAAACTAAAGGATCATGTCCGAACCAAGGATGGTCTTGTTTCTACTGATAGGATGACCGAAGAAATTACTGAAATTTTTAAAGGGCAGGATCAAACAAAAAACTCTTAGTCCTTGCCGGAATGATCAAGTTAGACGAGGATGCATTAATTTGCGACCTTGCAGAAACATACCGAATATACGATTACAAACAGCTACCGCCTTTATCAGTAGCTGTTTTTTCTTGCGGATTGAGGCCTGAATCACGAATCAGAATGAAACAGAACAACCAATCGGTTCCACTGGAAACTACGCTGCTTGCAAGCATAAGTGACAAATTGGGGCTTTTGGTTTGGTTCAAAACGAAGGATGGCCAAACCGGTAAAAATCGTCCGCTATCAATAGTGGAAAAACTTATCGGCAGCCGTGAAACAGAAAAAAATGTAATTGAATTCAGCTCCGGTGAGGAATTTGAGCGAAAACGAAACGAATTAATAAAAAGGGTAAAGGGGGCGACATAATGGCAACGGAATTAGGTCAGGCTTATGTGCAGATTGTGCCATCAGCCAAAGGAATCAGTGGGGCCATCCAAGGACAACTAGATCCGGAAGCGACTACGGCAGGCAATAGCGCAGGCAGCAAATTAGGGACTGGGTTAAAAGTTGCCGCTATCGCCGCAGTAGCCGCCACTGGGGTTGCGCTTGGAAAGATCATTTCGTCTTCCCTGTCTGAGGGTGCCGATCTTCAACAGTCACTTGGCGGGATTGAAACTCTCTTTAAGGGGAGCGCCGATAAGGTCAAGAAGTATGCGGACAATGCTTATAAAACAGCCGGATTGTCGGCAAACAGCTACATGGAAAGCGTGACGAGCTTTTCTGCCAGCCTTTTGCAATCAATGGGTGGCGATACCGAAGCGGCCGCAGACAAAGCAAATATGGCATTGACTGATATGTCTGATAATGCGAACAAGATGGGTTCCAGTATGCAAGATATCCAGAATGCATACCAGGGATTTGCGAAACAAAATTATACCATGCTTGATAACTTAAAGTTAGGGTACGGTGGTACAAAAACGGAAATGGAGCGGCTGCTAGCCGATGCCACGAAACTCACAGGAGTCAAATATGATATCAATAATCTTGCGGATGTCTACGATGCAATCCATACCATACAAGGAGAATTAGACATTACTGGAACAACGGCCAAGGAGTCGGCAGAAACATTTAGCGGATCACTTGCATCCATGAAGGCTGCTTTTTCTAATGTTTTAGGAAACCTGTCCTTGGGGCAGGATATCCAACCGGCCTTAAAAGCATTGGCCGAGACCGTATCTACATTTCTTTTCGGAAACTTTATTCCAATGGTTGGTAATATACTTAAGTCATTGCCTGGGGCAATTACAACATTTATTTCGGAAGCCGCTCCAAATTTTATCGCTTACGGCAAGCAGATTATAAGCGGAATTGCCGAAGGGATGGCTGGCGGTGATGCGATCGTATCGTCATTTGGAGGTATTTTTGAATCTCTAGGAAGATACGGCGAATCGATGAAAAACCATTGGCAAACAGTGTTTAATACCTTGGGGCCGATTGTCAAAAACACCTTCGGAACCGTATTGGGGCAGTTACCAAGCTTGATTACCACGATAGCGGACTCCATTACGCCGATCATAGATAAAGTAAGTACAGCATTTGCTCAACTTGATTTTAGTGGTTTGCAGACATTGATAACAGCGATTGTACCGGCAATTACCAATGCATTTAGCACGATGATGGAGATCGTTGGCCCGGCGATCGATATGGTCGTAAACTCTTTTGCGAAAATGTGGAATGCAGTACAACCGCTGCTTTCTGTTTTGGCAAGTGCATTGATGCCCGTACTGCAAGTCCTTGGGGCGTTTTTAGGCGGAGTATTTAAAGGGATTCTTATGGGCGTTTCGGCTGTATTTGACGTGATTTCAACGGTGATACAGTTTCTTACACCAGTCGTTTCATTTTTGGTGGATGTATTCAAGGCGTGCGCACCGGCACTGACCACGGTTGCTGAGTGGGTAGGCGTAGTCATTGGCATGTTTACCAATCTGTCGGGTTCTGGTGGAACCTTGAAGGAAATCATCCGCAGTGCATGGAACGGGATAAAATCCGCGGTCACGACGGCAGGAAATATCATATCAGCCATAATAAATGGGATAAAAACAGCGTTCAGTGCTGCCGGAAGTGCGGGTGGAGTGTTAAAAAATATTTTAAGTATAGCCTGGAATGCAATCCGGTCGGTCATTTCCACAGTTGGAGGTGTGATTAGCGGCATCATAAGCAAGATCAAATCGGTATTCACTGGTTTAAGCAGCGCGGGAAACTCACTGAAAAGTGGAGTTTCCGCCGCTTTTCGAGCTATGAGCAGTGTGATTTCGGGCGTTGGAAATACGATCAAGGGTGTCATTAACGGAATAAAAAGCGTGTTTAATGGATTGAAAAACATTAATTTAAGAGGTGCAGGATCTGCGATCATGAATGGTTTCTTGGGTGGATTGAAATCAGCTTATGAAGGTGTGAAAAAATTCGTTGGCGGTATTGCTAATTGGATCAAAGAACACAAAGGACCTATTAACTATGATAAAAAACTGTTGATTCCGGCAGGCCAAGCAATTATGAATGGATTAAATTCTGGATTGGAGGATGGGTTTACAAATGTTAAGAGGATGGTGTCTACAGTAGCTGGCGAAATTCAAGGCGTTATCGCTAATGGCATTGATACAAGCTTGCTGCATGATGATATGTGGAATCCTGAACTGGCTTTTGCC